>PPYF01098695.1_pt1 | contig 263164 bp, 235 predicted proteins | sample 1559871 | NCBI WGS metagenome assembly PPYF01 (sample SAMN08240021, study PRJNA423297) | Human gut metagenome, whole genome shotgun sequencing project. | reverse complement strand
AAGTGACTCGATCTCATCACCGTAAAGGTGACTTGACCCGCACATCTGTCAATCAATATTCAGTTTTCAAAGTTCGTCGCTGCTGTCTCACTGACAGCTTGTTTATTCTAGCAAACTTAGAAGTTTTTGTCAACCACTTTTTAAAATTTATTTTTTAAATCGTGATTGGCGCTTTTTCCTTCTAAGGACCGCCAGGCCTTTCGCTGCGTTTCCGTAACGAGAAAGCTTGTATATAATAGCACAGATATCGAAGGTCGTCAACTGTTTTTTAGAAAAAATTCCCCCTGCCAAACGGCTAGCAAAAACGCCGTTGTCAGGGGAAGTTCTCCCTGGTTTCGGTGTAGTCATACCGATTGGGCTTCCAGGGAGTAGGCGCCAGCAGCAGGTACAGCAAAAACAGTCCTTGGAGGGCAGGAATCAGGAGCAGCAGCATCCACCAGCCGCTGGCGTTCCGGTCGTGAAGCCGGCGAACGCCCAGGCTTAGGTGCATCAATATCAGGACGACGCCCGCAGTGCCTTCCAGCAGCAGCACAAAGTCGTCCCCCAGGCCGATGACGTCTCCCAGGGTATAGGCAAAAAGTGCCACCACCAGATCCGCCGCCCCCAGCCACAGGGACCGACAGAAATAATCTCCCCGGTGCACCCGGCCTTTAAAATTCAGATACAGCTGCCGCCACGTATCCTGGTCCGGCAGATTATCTTCCAGCATACGTTTCCAGGACCGATGGGGCTCCCCCTGGGCATAGGGATTGTACAGGGGCTGCCCGTCCCTTAGGGCTTCATCGCCCGGCCGCAGCTTCTCCACGGATATATGGAGTACGGTTTCCCCCTGCTGGGATCTGGTTCCAGACGGACTTCCGCCCTGCACTCCCGGACTTTGCTTTAGCGGCGTTCCGTCTTCGGAACAGAAATTTTCACTGCCCGGATAAATCTTATAACAGCGGGGACAAATTTTCACGCTGCTTCCCCCTTTCCCCAATCCACCAAAACACGCCTCAAGAGACCTTTTCTTTCTTTAGGTTTATTCCCCGTACTGGTTAGGTGCTTCTTCCGTAGGAGAAAGCAGCAGATACAGGGTGAGCAGCGGATGCACCACCGGAATCAGCATCAGGAGCAGCCACCAGCCGGTATGGTTCCGGTCATGGAGCCGGCGAATGCCCAAACTCAGGAACATGATGATCATGCCCACAATCACCAGTCCGCCCAGGCTGCTGATGACAGGTACAATCACACTGATGGTGCTGACCAGCACCATGGCCAGGAGCAGCCACAGCCACCGGCACACAAAATCTCCCCGGTGCACCCGGCCCCGGGTATTCAAGTACAGTTCCTTCCAATTTTCCTGATTGGGGAAGTTATCTTCCATCATCTGTCCAAACCCTCTGCTGGGTTTGGGCGGGACGTACTGATTCTGCTGAAAGTCTTTTTGTCCTTCCTGTTCTTCCTTTTGGAAGGTATCTTCCGTTTCTGCTTCTGCCTGCTTTTCCTCTCCCTGGGGCTCGGCAGCCTCCACCACCTTGCCTTCCTTTTCCGGGATCACCGGGGTCTCTTCCGAAGTAGGCTGCTCTTTTCTCATACTTTGGGACACGGGGCTCAGTTCCAGCCGGCTGCCATCAAGGGCACAGAAGTTTTGGCTATCTTCATACATTTTATGGCATTTAGGGCAGATTTTCATGACATTCTTCCTTTCTTGTCCATATATTCTATAGAGTTATATCATTAATTTCTTTTTATTCAACTCTCTTGTGTTTTATGAGTGGTGATGCTGGGCGTAATAGCTGGCCAGCATGGGACCGATATATTCGCCAAACTGGTCCGTTTTCTGGCTCCAGGCATCACTGACAGCGTAGTGGTCCGTCATGACGCCCTGGCTGTTGAAGGTACACAGGTACAGGGTCCGTGCCCTTCCATTGGACAGATCATAGCGGGTATGGGATAGGAGAATTTCCGTACCGTTTGCCGGTTCCTTCAGCCAGGTCTTTTCCCACACTTCATAAGTATCGCTGCCTTTTTTCTCCAACGTCTGGGGATTGAACCATTTCTTACCCAGTTTGGGCAGAGTCTTGCTGAAGACCCAAGGGCCGTTCAGCCGGGCATAGTCCCATTCGTACCGGGCCCGGGTAAACAGGGCCGTCATGGCCTGAAAGGGCTGCCATTCCCCGATTTTTCGGCTGCCGGTGACCTTTTGGCCTTTGGTATTCAGGGCATACACGCTCAGCTGCCGCCATTTCTTCTCTTTCAGGTCGTACTCCTGATGGCGCAGCTCTCCGGCAATACCCTGGGCACTGACCATCGGCCACTCCACCTTTTCCCAGACCTTGAGATACCGTTCATCCTGGGTCAGTTTCAGGCTGTCCCGGTCCATGGAGACCAGGCCTTCTTCACTTTCCCCCAGGGGCATCCACTGCACGGCCTGGGCCGGCGCTGGCAGCAGGGTCATAAGACAAACGGCTGCTGTGACGAACCAAGCCTTCCAGTTTCCCATACTCCCCACTCCTTCCGCCTGTTTATTTTTCCATTATAGCATAAAAAAGAAACCCCTTCTGCAAGAAGAATTTCTCCTACAGCGCAAAAAAGAGGACCGGCCAATAGGCACCAGTCCCCTGCTTTTTATTCCTTATGTTCCAATACATCCCGTACCGCTTTTTCGAATTTGGCCCGGGGCAGCATCACATAATGCCCGCAGCCCCGGCATTTGATGCCGAAATCCATACCGACCCGCACCACATCCCATTCATAGGAGCCGCAGGGATGGGCTTTTTTCATCCGTACAATGTCGCCAACGTGATAATCAATTTTACCGGACACTGGGATCATCTACTTTCAAAGTAGAGATATCAGTAATGTTGTAGCCTGCGTCACGGATGGTTTGGATAACATCCATAGCGTTGGTCAGGTCTGCACGAATGGTAATTTCCCGGTCATCATTTCCTATATCGCGGGTCAGGATGGAAATGATGTTGACGCCTCTATCCTTGAAAATGTTGGCCAGTTCTGCCAGAACCCCCACCTTATCCTTGGAATCGATGGTGATTTTGGTAGAGGTTTGGGCATAGCCCATCAGGTCCACAAATGCCTTGAACAAGTCCGTATCAGAAATGATGCCTACCACCTTGTTGTTGTCGTCCACCACCGGCAGGGCGCCGATTTTAAACTTGTACATCAGGTAAGCAGCCACTTCCACCCCGTCCACTTCCTTAACGGTAATGACGGCTTTGGTCATCAGGTCTTTCACCTTCAGCTTGCCCAGCAGGTAGTTGGCTTCATACCGGCTCAGGGTGCTGGCATCGGAGGGCGTAGCCCGGGCTACATCCCCATCGGTGATGATACCCCGCAAATGGCCTTCCTTATCCACCACCGGTACCCGGCGCAGATTGTTGTTGAGCATCAGTTCCTGGATTTCCAAAAGGGACTGTTCGCTCTCCACTACCTTTACGACTTTGGTCATCAACTCTTTTACTAACATGGTTTCTGCCTCCTCATCAGCCGCCCAAATAGGCTTTCTGTACAGCTTCGCTGGCTGCCAGTTCGGCTGCAGTGCCGGACAATACCACCCGTCCGGTTTCCAATACATACGCCCGGTCGGCAATGGACAGGGCCATGTTGGCATTCTGTTCCACCAACAGGACGGTGGTTCCTTCTTCGTTGATCTCTTTGATGATAGCAAAGATTTCCCGTACCAGCAAGGGTGCAAGACCCATGGAAGGTTCATCCAAAATCAGCAGTTTGGGACGACTCATCAGGGCCCGGCCCATGGCCAGCATCTGCTGCTCGCCGCCGGACAGGGTACCGGCCATTTGCCCCACCCGTTCTTTCAGCCGGGGGAACTTGGCGAAAACCTTTTCCTTATCCTGGGCAATACCGTCTTTGTCACTGCGCAGGTAGGCGCCCATGTCCAGGTTTTCCATAACCGTCATGTTGGAAAATACGTGACGGCCTTCAGGGACCTGGACCAGCCCCTGGCCCACCAGTTTATGGGCCGGAACGCCCACGATTTCGTGGCCGTCATATTCGATGCTGCCGTTTTTCGGTTTGATCAGTCCGGAAATGGTATGCAGGGTGGTGGATTTTCCAGCCCCATTGGACCCAATCAGGGTAACAATCTGTCCATCGCCTACTTCCAGGCTTACATCCTTGACTGCGTGGATGGCCCCGTAGAATACATCCAAATGTTCTACCTTCAGCATCAGGACACCTCCTCGCCTAAGTACGCTTTGATTACGCGTTTGTTGTGTTTGATTTCATCAGGGGTCCCGTTGGCAATGCAGATGCCGTATTCCAGTACGTAAATCCGCTGGCAGACGCTCATTACCAGACCCATATCATGTTCAATCAGAAGAATGCTTAAATTAAATTCTTTTTTGATCCAGCGGATCAGTTCCATCAGTTCCTTGGTTTCCTGGGGGTTCATGCCTGCTGCCGGTTCATCTAACAGCAGCAGGCGGGGTCCCGTAGCCAGGGCGCGGGCAATTTCCAGCCGGCGCTGTTCGCCGTAGGGCAGGTTCTTGGCCATTTCATCCTTCAGCTTATCCAGCTTGAAGATTTTTAACAGCTCCAAAGCTTTTTCCTCCACCGCAGCTTCTTCCGAGAAGTACCGGCCAAAACGGCCGATGGCTTCCAAAAGGCCATAGCGGATATGCTGGTTAAAGGCAATCTTTACATTGTCCAGTACGGACAGTTCGGAGAACAGACGGATGTTCTGGAAGGTACGGGCCACGCCCATATTGGTCACCTGGTACGGTTTCTTTCCGTTGATCCGCTGTCCGGCAAAGGTGATTTCCCCTTCAGAAGGTTCATACACCCCGGTAAGCATATTGAAGGCAGTGGTCTTGCCGGCGCCGTTGGGACCGATGAGGCCAATCAGTTCCCCTTCATCAATCTGCATATTCAAGTTGGATACAGCACGCAGGCCGCCGAAAATCATGGAGGCGTTATTCACTTTAAGCAGTTCCGCCATGAGATCCACCTCCCAGCTTTATAGATTTAAACATATTCAGGCTCAGTTCCTTGCTGCCAAACAGGCCCTGCGGGCGGTTCAGCATCAGGACAATCATGACAATGGAGTAGATGACCATACGCCATTCCGGATAATCTGCCAGAGCAGCAGAAATAGCGGTTAAGAGAACAGCACCGGTAACAGCACCGGTCATGGAACCCAGGCCGCCCAATACCACCATGGTCAGGATATCAAAAGAACGCATGAAGGTAAAGGATGCCGGGTGGGCAATGTAATAGTAATGGGAGAACAGGGCACCGGCGGTACCGGCAAAACCAGCTCCAATGGTGAAGGCCATAACCTTGTACTTGGTGGTGTTGATACCCATGGTTTCCGCCGCAATTTCGTTTTCACGAATGGCCAGGCAGGCACGGCCGTCTGCCGAATTCTTGAAGTTTTTGATGACGTATACCACAAAAACCATAATCCAGAAGGCAATGGGGAAGGTGGTCAAACGGGGAATCCCCATGAAACCGGAAGCCCCGCCTACATAGTTGATGTTCAGGATGGCAATCCGGATGATTTCCCCCAAACCCAGGGTAGCAATGGCCAGATAGTCACCGTCCAGCCGCAGGGTGGGCATGCCAATCAGGAAGCCCAGGAAAGCAGCGGCCAAAGTTCCTACAATCAGGGCAAGGGCAAAGTCCATTCCCAGTTTTACGGTAATAATGGCGGAAACATAGGCGCCTACTGCCATAAAGCCGGCATGGCCGATGGAGAACTGTCCCGTAAAGCCGTTGATCAGGTTCAGGCTTACGGACAGGATGATGTTGATCAAAATCATGATGACGTTGGTTTCCCAATAGTCATCCAAAACTTCCTGGTCAAACAGCAGATAGAATACCACAAAAATCACTGCAAAAATGCCCAGGCCCAGTAAATCCTGTTTGCGTAAATTTTTCATGGCTCCCACCTACACTTTCTCTTTCACGTTCTTGCCCAGTAAGCCCGTAGGTTTATAGAGCAAGATGATAATCAGGATGGCAAAGGCTGCTGCATCACGGAAGGTGGAGGAGAAGAAGCCGCTGACCATGGCTTCTACCAGACCCATGATGATGCCGCCCAGCATAGCGCCGGGGAGAATGCCGATGCCGCCTACAACAGCTGCAATGAACGCCTTGATACCGGGCATCATGCCCATCAGGGGATCAATGGAGTTGTAGTAGATGCCTACCAGTACGCCGGCGGCAGCAGCCAGGGCAGAACCCAGGGCGAAGGTCATGGAAATAACCCGGTCGATGTTGATGCCCATGAGCCGGGCTGCGTCTGCATCATAGCTTACCGCTCTCATGGCCTTGCCGGCTTTGGTCCGGTTAACGATGTAAGTCAGAACCAGCATCAGGATAAAGGTGCTTACCAAAATGATGATCTGCTGGTTGTTGATGATGATGCCGCCGATGTTATAGACCGTGGGGGCAAAAATTGCCGGGAAGGTCCGGGGCTGGGGCGTAACCAAAAGTATCATGCCGTTTTCCAGAAAGAACGATACGCCGATGGCGGTAATCAGGGCCGCAATCCGGGGTGCGTTCCGCATGGGGCGATAGGCAATCCGTTCAATGATGATACCAGCAATAGCGGAGCCCAGCATGGCCAAAACGATGGAAGGCAAAAAAGGTAAACCAAACTTGCTGGTGGCTACATAGCCAATATAGGCACCCACCATGTAAATATCACCGTGGGCGAAGTTAATTAATTTGATGATGCCATAAATCATGGTGTACCCGAGGGCAATCAGCGCATAAATGCTGCCCAGTGACACCCCGTTTACAATTTGCTGTACAAATTGTAAAGCAAAAGAACCCGTGTCCATAAGCCTTTCTCCTTTGGAAAAATTTTGGCGTCAGGTCAGTTGAGCCTGACCCAACGCCATATAGACTGAATTTGAAACTTACAGGTTAATCTTTTCTTTGAAGGTCTGTACGCCGTTCTTCATTTCGATGATGATACCGCCGGATACAGGGTTGTGATCCTTATCCAGGGTGAATTTCCCAGTGGCTACTTGGAAATCTTTCATCTTGGCCATTTCGTCGGCAATCTTGGTACCATCGGTGCCGCCAGCTCTCTTGATGGCTTCGGCTACAACCAGGCCTGCATCATAGGAGTGGATGGCAAAGGTATCCGGTTCTGCGTTGTATTTGGCTTTGTAGTCTTTGATGAACTGTTGTACATGGGGATCTTGATCCTGTGCGGAATAAGCGCTGCTGAAGTAGGTGTTGTTCAGAGCATCAGCACCAGCAATTTCTGCCAGTTTCGGGGAATCCCAACCATCGCTGCCCAGGATTGGGCAATCCAGGCCAACTTCACGAGCTTGTTTTACAATCTTGGAAACTTCTTCATAATAAGCCGGTACATACAGGGCTTGAGGATCAGCAGCCTTCAGTTTGGTCAGGGCTGCCTTGAAATCTTGGTCTTTAGCCAGGAAAGCTTCCTTGGCTACAACCTTGCCGCCGTTTTCTTCCAAAGTCTTGCCGAATACTTCCATCAGGCCTTTGGAATAGTCACTGGAAGAATCATAGAAAATAGCCACATTCTTCACGTTCAGGCTCTTAACCGCGAAGGTTGCCATAACCTTGCCTTGGAACGGATCCGTGAAGCAGGCACGGAAGATGTAGGGACGAACCTTGCCTTTTTCATCCACCGTAATGCCAGGTGCCGTAGCTACAGGAGCCATCAGAGGAACCTTGGCGTTGGTGACTACAGGCGTGGCAGCGGATACGCAGCCGCTGGTAGCAGGTCCAACAATAACAGCAACCTTATCCTTGGAAATCAACTTGGTTGCCTGGTTGCCAGATTCAGAGGGCTCGGATTTGTTGTCCGCCTGGACAATAGTAATCTTTTTGCCGTTTACCCCGCCTTTGGCATTGACTTCATCAATAGCCATTTGGAATCCGTTGTAACAGGATTTACCGTAGTTGGCAACGTTGCCGGTGAGTTCAAACAGGGCGCCCACCTTGATTTCATTGCTGTTAGCTGCTTCTTTCTTACTGTCACCGCAGCCTGCAAACATGGTTGCCATTACCGTTGTCATGGCGATAGCGCCGACCGCTTTTTTCCATCCTTTCATCCATAACACCTTTGCTTTCTAGGGGATTCTTGCCAGGGAGCTGTACGAAAGACGGCCGGCCTTGCAAGTTAAGCCTATTATACGTACTTATTCGCGGTTTTGCAATACTCTTTTTTACAAAATTGATGCGAATTTTTAATTTGTATACCGTTTTTATGTACATTTTGTGAAGCGTATGTATTTAATGGATATTTGTCTATTGTGAAAGATATATTTCATGCATTCAGATTTTACATGGAATCCTATTTTCAGAACAATAACCGGACAGAAAGAGAAATTGTCAGGATATGGACCTATCGTGTATAATGAAAGGCGGAAGGAGCGTTGATCAGCCTATGCATATCCATGTGGTTCCCTTATTCTGCTGGCTGCTGGAAATTATCTTTTTGTTCCGGTACCAGACCATCTATTATTATATGCAGACCTTTCCCGGGCTGCTGCGCAGCAAGCGCCCCTCTCCGGTTCGGATTATTGTCATTGACCAGGGATTCCTGTTTTTCCTGCTTTTTTATCTGGGGCGGCTGATTTTCTTTTTCTACTGCCTGTTCCTGATTTTATTTGATGATATTTTATGGGAGCCCGCCTCCATGCTGCTGATTCTGTCCGGCTATGAGCAGCTGGCCGTATTCTACCAGATTCCTGGTATGGCCATCCGGGACCCCAAAACAGGCATCCGGTTTCCCACCCATTGGTTCATGCTGGTAATCCGGGGCCTGTCCCTATACGTATTGGGACATCTGGCTTTTACCCTCTAATCCCGCTGGATGATGGCCGGCTGCTGCAGCTGCCGGCTTTTCTTGTACCTAAATTACGAAAAGGAGCTGACTTCATGACCGTTATCCTGCTTTGCATGGCGCTGGGCATTGCGGCCGGCTTGGTAAACCTGTTTTCCTACAAAATAAAGCTGGGCCTTAGCCGCATTTCCCAGGCGGCCCTATGCACCATGATTTTTTGCCTTGCAGCCAAAATTGGCAGCAATCCCCAGCTGCTTGTCCAGTTGCGCACCCTGGGCATCCAGTCCCTGGCCATCTGCCTGGGCAGCATGCTGGGCAGCTTTCTGCTGCTCCTGATAGTAGAGCGGATTTTTGCCCGGGAAATCCACACCCTGTTCCAGGAGGCCAAGAAATGATCCGGCTCATTCTGCTCTCCCTGGTGCTGGGCTTTGGCGCGGGATATGCTTTTCTGACCCCGGACCAGGGGCCCCTTTTGGACACCATTCTCATGAACGCCCTGAACATCATGATTTTTGTTTCCGGCATTGAAATCGGGGAAAACAAGGCTCTAATCCGGCAATTCGTCACGCCCAGGAATTTAAGCCTTTGTCTGGCCATTCCTGCGGCCATCACCCTGGGGAGCCTGACCCTTGGCACGTTATTTGGCCTTTTGACTGGCCTACCCTCCCGGGACAGCCTCCTGGTCAGCGCTGGTATGGGCTGGTACAGCCTGTCGTCCGTGGTTATCGGCTCCCTGTATTCCACCAAGGTGGGCGCCATTGCCTTTATTGCCAATTCCCTCCGGGAACTGCTGTGCTTTATTTCCGTGCCCCTTTTGACCCGGTGGTACAAATTTCCCTGTATCGGCCTGGGCGGCGCCAGTACTATGGACTCCACCATGCCCGTACTGTTAAAGTACATCAATACCCCTGCGGCCATTTTGGGCTTTGTCAGCGGTTTTCTTCTGACTCTGGAGATTCCCTTTCTCCTGACCTTTCTCATGCCCTAAGGGCCAATTTTCCCCTTACAGCGCACAAAAAAACAAGGAAGCAGCCAGCGTATAGCTGGTCACTTCCTTGTTTTTTTTGTGTGTGATTTATCCCAGGAGGCCTTGCGGCTGGAATCTTACAGCTCTTTATATTCAGCTGTCCATTGGCTGTCCAAAACAGCTTGGGCAGGGTCGGCAATGGCTTTTTGGTTGACGCCTTCTTCTACAATGCGCTGGGCCACCTTCTGGGCCAGCACCACCGTGAAGTCCTGGAGATGGGTAACCGGCGGCAGCACAGAGGCACCGGCGTTTTCCACCTTTACTTCATCAGCCAGGGCATGGGCAGCAGCTGCCAGCATTCCCTGGGACACGCATTTGGCGTGGCAGGCAGTTACGGCCAGTCCCATCCCCGGGAACACCAAGGAGTTGTTGGCTTGGCCAATCTGGTACTTCACCCCTTGGTATCCCACTTCCTGGGAAGCAGTGCCGGTAGCCACCAGGGCCCGGCCTTCCGTCCAGGCAATCAGGTCCGCAGCCTTGGCTTCTGCCAGTTCCGTGGGATTGCTCAGCGGGAAGACAATGGGGCGTTCCGTATGGGCAGCCATTTCCTTGACGATGCTTTCTGTAAAGGCACCGCCCACCGTGGAGCAGCCCACCAAAATGGTAGGATGAATGGCTTTTACCACTTTTTCCAAGGTGTCCAGGTCGTGACTGTCCGCAAATTCCGTTCTCTTGCGGGTAAACAGGTTTTGTTGGGGGGTCAGGGCATCGGAATCCTCAAACAGCAGGCCCTGTTGGTCCACCAGGTAGAACCGGTCCTGGGCTTCTTGGGGGGTCAGGCCCTGGAGCAGCATTTCTTCGTAGACCTGGCGCACAATGCCCATGCCGGAGGTGCCGGCGCCAAAGCACAGGAATTTCTGGTCCGTAAGCTTCTGCCCGGAAATCTTCAGGGCGCCCAGAATGGCTGCCAGGGTTACCGCCCCGGTGCCTTCAATATCGTCGTTATAGACGGCAAATTGGTTGGCGTATTGGTCCAGCAGACGGGCTGCATTTTCCCGTCCAAAATCCTCAAAATGGATGTACAGGTTGGGGAACAGCTTTTCAGCCGTTCTCACAAAGCGGTCCACAAAGGTATCGTAGGCAGCGCCCACAATCCGTTTGTGGTGCAGCCCCAGGTACAACGGGTCATCAATCAGGCTCTGGCGGCTGGTGCCAGCATCCAGTACCACCGGCAGCACCTTGGCCGGGTCAATGCCGGCAGCGGCGGTGTACACCAGGATTTTCCCGGTGGAAATGCTGACCCCGTTGGTGCCCCAGTCCCCGATGCCCAGAATGCTTTCCCCGTCGGTAACTACGATCAGTTCAATATCCCGGCCGGCAGCCCCGTTGCGCAGGGCTTCTTCGATATCCCCCATGGCGTCAATGGACAGGTAGACGGCGTTTTGGGGAGTGGTGAACAGTTCGCTGTACTGCTTGACGCTTTCGGCTACGCCAGGAGCATACAAAATGGGCAGCAGCTGTTCCAGATGATGGGAGAACAGGTAAAAGAACAGGGTCCGGTTCCGGCTGAACAGCTTCATCAGATAGTGGCGCTGTACTGCCCGGTTAGGCCGTTCACAAACATTTTCGTAAGCCTGCTGGGCCTGGAGTTCCAGGGTTTCCACATGGGGCGGCAGAATGCCCACCAGCCCGTATTTTCTCCGTTCTTCCAAAGAAAAGGCAGTGCCTTTGTTCAGGAAGGGATCGTTTAACAAATCATAACCCATTTTCGTTGCAGCCATTGTACTTATCTCCTTTTTCTTCCAGGCCTTGGCCTGACTTCGTCGGTGGTTGGGACCGGCTACAGATTTATCTTTACTTCAGTGCATACAAAATACATTTTCGTGATTCTGTAGCAATTTTACACAGGCAGAAAAAGAAAGTAAAATACATTTCTGTTCTTCACCCAAACTTTTAGTTATAATAAAGACAGAAGGAGGTGCCCCATGAAACTGACCCAAATCGAATACTTTATTGCTGTCTGCCAATGCGGCAGCTTCACCGGAGCCGCAGAGAAATGTCATATCTCCCAGCCCGGGATTTCCAAGGCCATGCAGGAACTGGAGCAGGAATGCGGGGTAGCCCTGTTCCAGCGCAACCGGAACAACATCCAGGTCACCCCCCAGGGCCGGATTCTGCTGGAACACGCCCAGCAGTTCGAGAACCATTACCAGAATTTGTGCCAGGTGGTAAAGAATCTGGCACACAGCCGGACCCTGCTGCGGATTGGGGTGGCCACCATGCGGGGAAACACCATTTTCCCCAAGCTCCACGGTGCCTTTTTAAAGGAACATCCCCGAACCACCATCGAAACCATCGAGGAAACCACCAATGTGCTATACGAGCTGCTGGACCGGCAGGAAATTGATTTTGCCCTGTGCGTTACCAACCATATGCCGGAAGAGCCCTATCACCACCTGCTGCTGCGGAAAAGCTACCTGAAACTGTTTGTCCGGAAGGACCACCCCCTGGCCAGCAGAACATCCCTGAGTCTGAAAGAGCTGAAGGACGTGCCTTTGGTCATGTTTTCCGACCATTTTGACCAGACCACCTATATCAAGCGGATGTTTGCAGTCAGCGAGGTGCAGCCCCGGATTGTCCACCAGACCTCCCAGGTCTTCACCATCCTGGAATACATCCGCAGTGAAGCGGCTGCCGGTTTTCTTACCGAAGAAATTGCCAGCCAGGAACCGGACCTGGCGGCCATTCCCATTACCGAATTCCATCCGGCCTTTATTACCCTGGTGTGGAACAAAAATGTGCGCCTGCATCCGGCCATGGAAGAATTTATCCGTTTCGTCAAGCAGTCCAGGTTTATCCAGCCTTTGGAACCACCCCAAAAAGCGGAACCGTCCAGCTCTGCTAAAAAATAAAAAAGCCTTCTCCAGCTGCTGCAGCTGGAGAAGGCTTTTTTTAGGGAACTTATTCCCAAATGGTCTTCATGATTTCTTTGTATCTTTGGCCCATTTCCTTGGTAATCAGGTCGAACAGGGCATAGAACATATCCCCATTGATGCTTTCGTTTTCGAACACTACGCACAGGTCCAGAATCAGGGAACCTTCCGGATCCAGATAGAACTTGAAAGCCTTGTAGCCTTGGTTGAAATCGGTGATCATTTTTTCCAGGGCTTCCTTGTTGTTGTCCTTCAGGGCCTTGGGGGCCAGCAGCACCCGAATCATGCCAAAAGCCGTGTCGTCCAACAGAACCACCAGGACCACGGGCGTACCATCAATATTTACATGGGAACGGAATACGGCGGTGTGGAACCGGTCCCCTTCAATGGCTTGTACCTGAAATGCTTTCGGATCTTTCTTGTCCAAATATTCTTGGAATGCTTGGGCTCTCTTGTTTAATTCTGCCATACTAACTTCCTCCTCAATTCAATTGATTCCATCAAATCTAACAATAACAGGATAGAGCATTCTCCGGCTTTCGTCAAGCTATCCACTTATGCACAAAGTTATCCCCAAAAATCGGGAAGTTATCCACATTTTCTGTGGATAACTTCTGGGGTTAGAGCTATATTTTGTGCGAAAAGCTGTTCGTACTACAAAATCCGGAGGGGCTTATCCACTTATACACAAGTTATCCCCAAGAATTGTGGATAACTTTGGGGAAAATCCACAGGGGTTTAACCAAAATTCCCTGTCTGTGGGCATTTATCGCCACTTTTTACATTCACTTTTCTGTATGCCACAGCTTTTTATCCAGTTATCCACAGAGTTTTCCACCATTGGGGCAAAAAATAGGCTTGTGCAGTTGTGCACAAGCCTATTTTTACGCTTTATTCGTCTTCTTCATCCACGGTATTCACAATGGCCAGAGCAGCAACCTTATCGCCGCTTTCCAGATCCATCAGTTTCACCCCTTGGGCATTTCTGCCATAGGTGGAGATATCCGCCGCATTCATCCGGATGATGATGCCAGCTGCAGAAATCAGCATGATTTCCTGTTTTTCCGTAATGAACTTGGACCCTACAATCAGGCCCGTCTTATCGGTGACTTTCAGGTTGATGATACCTTTGCCGCCCCGGTTCTGAACCCGGTACTCGGAAATATCCGTCCGTTTGCCCTGTCCCTTGTCGGTTACGGTCAGCACTTCACCCGTATCGTCCAGGCAGCTGTCCATGGAAACCACCGTATCGTGAGGCCGCAGCAGAATGCCCCGTACCCCGTGGCTGGTTCTGCCCATGGGCCTTACATCCTCTTCGTTAAAGTGGATGGCGTAGCCGTCCCGGGTAGCCAGGAGGATATCGTTCTTGCCGGAGGTGAGCTTCACGTCAATGAGTTCTTCCCCTTCGTCCAGGTTGATGGCAATCAGGCCGCCTTTCCGGGCGGACTTGAATTCGCTGACGCTGGTACGCTTTACAATACCGGCGTTGGTAGCCATAAACAGGAACTTGTCTTCGTCAGAACTGATGCCGCTGTGGACGGCAATCACGGCGTTGACCTTTTCGTTTTCTTCCAGCGGCAACAGGTTCCGGATATAGGTTCCCTTGGCGGTACGGCCGGCTTCCGGAATTTCGTAGCCCTTCTGCCGGTAGACCCGTCCCCGATTGGTAAAGAACAGGATATTGTCATGGGTGCTGGCCATCAGCAGGTGTTCGGAGAAGTCCCCTTTCACCTTGTTGTCTTCCTTGACAATCTTGCCGCTGCCGGCCTTGATGCCCCGGCCGCCCCGGTTCTGGTTGCGGAAGTTGGTGAGGGCCTGACGTTTGATATAGCTTTGGTGGCTGATGGTAATGACCACGTCCTCCTCAGCAATCAGGTCTTCGGTTTCCAGTTCCCCGGCATCGGGTACAATGGAGGTTCTCCGGGGATCCCCAAAACGCTTCTTCACGTCCAGCAGATCTTCCCGGGCGATACCCATAATCTTATGTTCGTCGGACAACACGTCCTCCAAATAGGCAATATTGGCCATAACTTCCTGGTATTCGTCCTCAATCTTCTGCCGTTCCAAACCGGTCAGGCGTTGGAGACGCATATCCAAAATGGCCTGGGCCTGCTTGTCGCTCAAGGCAAACTTGTCCATCAAGGCTGCCTTGGCTACGTCGCCGTTGGCGCTGGCCCGGATGGTGGCAATGACTTCGTCCAGGTGATCCAGGGCGATTTTCAAGCCTTCCAAGATATGGGCCCGTTCCTTGGCTTTGCGCAGTTCGTACTGGCATTTCCGGGTAATGACATCCTTCTGGTGTTCCAGATAATATTCCAGAATCTGTTTCAGATTCAAAATCCGGGGATGGCCTTTGACCAGGGCCAGCATAATAATGCCGAAGGAATCCTGGAGCTGGGTATGCTTGTACAGCTGGTTCAGCATCACTTCGGGCACCACATCGCTGCGGAGCTCGATGACAATGCGCATACCCTTCCGGTCGGATTCATCCCTTAGGTCCGTAATGCCTTCCAGCACCTTGTCCTGCACCAGGTGGGCAATGCTCTCAATGAGTTTTGCCTTGTTGACCTGGTAGGGAATCTCAGTCACCACAATCCGGTTCTTGTTTTTGGGCATGGGTTCCACATGCGCCTTGGCCCGCACCTTGATAACGCCCCGGCCGGTGGTATAGGCCTGGCGAATGCCGTTGATGCCCAGAATCTTGGCTCCCGTAGGGAAGTCCGGTCCTTTGATGGCTTTCATCAGCTGTTCAATGGTGCAGTCCGGATTGTCGATAAGCATGACACAGGCATCCACCACTTCGTTCAGGTTGTGGGGCGGAATGTTGGTGGCCATACCTACGGCAATACCGGCGGAACCGTTGATCAGAAGAGCCGGTACCTTGGCCGGCAGCACGGTGGGTTCCTTCAGGGATTCATCGTAGTTGGGGATGAAATCCACCGTATCCTTTTCAATATCCCGCAGCATTTCTACGGCAATCTTGCCCATACGCACTTCGGTATACCGCATGGCAGCCGCAGGGTCACCATCCACGGAACCGAAGTTCCCGTGGCCGTCCACCATCAGATACCGGGTGGAGAAATCCTGGGCCAGCCGAACAATGGCGTCGTATACGGAGAAGTCACCATGGGGGTGATACTTACCTAAAACATCGCCCACGATACGGGCGGATTTCTTATACGCTTTGGTCGGCAGCATGCCGGCTTCGTTCATGGCATACAGGATGCGCCGGTGAACCGGTTTCAAACCGTCCCGCACATCCGGTAAGGCCCGCTGTACAATAACACTCATAGCATAGTCGATGTACGACTTCTGCATTTCGTCTTCTACGTATACGGGAATTACCTTGCCTGCCGTGATGGTCTGTTTATCATTTTGCTGATCATCCACGTTCTCACGCTTCCTTTCCTGCGCCCTCCCGGGCTTTGCTGCTAATTGTTTACTTTAAGAACAGATCATAAACCTGCTTGCCGATCAGCACGATGGTTACGATCAAGAACAGGGTACGGATATAACCCACACCCTTTTTGATGGCCATTCTGGCACCTAGCCGGGCTCCGGCAATTTCCACCAGACCCATGGGCAGCGCGTACCAGAAATATACCTTGCCCAAGACCAGGAAGGCTACCAGCCCGCCCAGGTTGCTGGCCAGGTTCAGGGTTTTGGCATTGCCTGCTGCGGTAACAAAATTATAGCCAAAATATAAAAAGGCAAAAATCAGGAACGTTCCCGTTCCCGGACCGAAAAAGCCGTCATACATGCCCAGGCACCAGGCCATAAAGGCAATGCCCACCGCCATGGTCCGGCTCATTTCCGTCATTTCGTTGACGCCGTTCCACTCTTTTTTCTTAAAGGTGTACACCGCCACCGCAATCAGGGAAATAACCACGATGTACCGCAGAATCTGGTCCGGTACCAAAGAAACCAGACAAGCGCCTACGGCGCTGCCTATAGCGGATAAGGGCATCATTTTGATAATTTTCCGGTCGATTTTGCCGGAACGCACAAAAGTAAAAAAACTGGTAATGGCGCCGATGCTGGCCGCAAACTTGTTGGAGCCCAGGGCAACGGGCATGGGAAGAGGGGTCGCCATGTAGGCGGGAATGGTAATCAGTCCCCCGCCCCCTACGGCTGCATCCACAAAAGAGCCCACAAACCCGGCCACCAGCAAAAACACCAAATCATGCCACGAAAAAACGATGGTTTCCATTCCCTACTCCTTCCAGGTCAGATATAGTCCGGCCCAGCCCGCCTGACAAGAGGCGGTGAGCACAGCTTCTGTCATTTTGTTGCTTACTGCATAGGGATTTTCCTGGGTTAAAGAGGAATGGTCAAGGGGCCAGCGGACCCCTTCAATACTCACTGTGGTTTCCGCCGTCAGGGGGAGCAGGCTTACAGCCGCGGGCCTGCGCCCAGCGGGAGTAAAGGCTGCGCCCTCACCGGGGCCCAGAAAACACAGGATTTCCTGTTCATCAGCCAAAATCACGGTGCTGCCCCGCTTCTGACAGGACAGCAGGCAATAAAGATTGCCAAACAAATGGTCCGCCCGGCCGCCCCAAACCCCGGTGGCCAGAACCAGACAAGGGACCTTGATATCTTGGAGAATCAAGGACAGGTCCGTATCGTCCTTGTTCACGGGAAAGGTTTTCACCTTGGCGCCGGCCTGGACAAATTTTTCCCAGGCGCCGGGCGCCGCACTGTCCCTATCCCCATACAAAAAGCGGGGCGTCAGGCCGGCTTTGGCGCAGTGGTCCGCGCCCCGGTCCGCCGCATAAAGGGGCAGGTCCCCTGCTGCTTTCCGCAGCCACTGGGGATCCGGCCGCCGGCCGCCGGCCACCACCACAAGGGGAGCGCCAGAGTCCTTGGTCAGTTCCCACTTGCCCTGGGGAAGCAGTATTTGGGTACCCATAGCTGCCTCAGAAGTCCAGGTTGGTAACCTTGCCGGCATTTTCCTCGATGAACTGCCGCCGGGGTTCAACCTTGTCCCCCATAAGCACGGAGAAAATGGAATCGGCATTGGCCGCATCTTCTAGCTGTACCTGGAGCACCGTCCGCTTGCTAGGATCCATAGTGGTTTCCCACAGCTGTTCCGGGTTCATTTCGCCCAAGCCTTTGTAGCGCTGCACGTAGGGGTTGTTGTTTCTGCCCACTTCATCCAGTTTCTGCTGGAGTTCGTCATCGCTGTAGGCGTAGGTGTGCTTTTTCCCGGTACGGATCAGGTACAGGGGCGGCTGGGCAATGAACACATTGCCGTGGATAATCAAGGGTTTCATATACCGGTAGAAGAAGGTCAGGAGCAGGGTTCTGATGTGGGCCCCGTCCACGTCCGCATCGGTCATGATGATGATCTTGCCGTAGCGGATCTTCTCGATATTGAATTCTTCCCCGATGCCGCAGCCAAAGGCCGTAATCATGGCCCGGATTTCCTGGCTGTTGAGCATCTTGTCCATACGGGCTTTTTCTACGTTCAAAATCTTGCCCCGCAGCGGCAGGATGGCCTGGAAATTTCTGTCCCGGCCCTGTTTGGCGCTGCCGCCTGCGGAGTCCCCTTCTACCAGGTAGATTTCGGTTTCTTCCGCATTCTTGCTGGAGCAGTCAGCCAGTTTGCCCGGCAAAGAGCTGACTTCCAAAGCAGACTTTCTGCGGGTCAGGTCCCTGGCTTTTCTGGCAGCAGCCCGTGCCCGGTTGGCCATAACGGCCTTATCGATGATTTTCTTGGCTACGGGAGCATTTTCTTCGAAGTATTCGGTCAGGGCTTCGGACACCATGTTGTCCACAATGCCCCGGACTTCACTGTTGCCCAGTTTGGTCTTGGTCTGGCCTTCGAACTGGGGTTCCCGGACCTTCAAGCTCATGACGCAGGTAAGACCTTCCCGGACATCGTCCCCGGACAGGTTTTCCTCGTTTTCCTTCAAAAGTCCGTTTTTCCGGGCGTAATCGTTGATGCACCGGGTCAGGGCCTGTTTCAGGCCGGCCAGATGGGTGCCGCCCTCTTCCGTATTGATGTTGTTGACAAAAGTATAGATATTTTCCGTGTAGGCGTCCGTATACTGCATGGCCACTTCCACGATGGTATCCTGCCGTTCCCCTTCCACGTAGATGGGGGGTTCGTGCAGGGCTTCCTTGCCCTTGTTGATGAATTCCACAAAAGAAACAATGCCGCCTTCGTAGTGGAAGGTCTCATCGGCGCCGGATCTTTCGTCGGTGAGCTGGATCTTGACGCCCTTGTTCAGGAAAGCCAGTTCCCGAATCCGGTGCTTCAAGGTATCGTAGCTGTACACGGTTTCCGTGAAAATGGTGTCATCGGGCCAGAAGGTTACGCTGGTCCCGGTTTCGTTTTCCGGACAGGTGCCTTTTTCGTACAGGGGACGGGTGGTTTTGCCCTTGGAAAATTCAATGCCGTAGATTTTTCCGTTCTTTTTGACTTCCACCACCATGCGCTTGCTCAGGGCATTTACGCAGGATACGCCAACCCCGTGCAGACCGCCGGAAACCTTATAGCCCCCATCGCCGAACTTGCCGCCGGCGTGGAGCACGGTCATAACCACTTCAATGGCGGGTTTGCCCACCTTATGCATTTCTACCGGAATACCGCGGCCGTTATCGGTAACGGTAATGCTGTTGTCATCATGGATGAACACGTGGATGTGGTCACAGTAGCCAGCCAGCGCTTCGTCGATACTGTTGTCGATGACTTCGTACACCAGGTGGTGCAGCCCTCTGCCGCTGATGCTGCCGATATACATACTGGGACGCTTGCGGACGGCTTCCAGACCCTCCAATACCTGGATCTGCTCAGCGCCGTAATCACCATGGACGGCAATTTCTTCTTCAATCGATTGTTTCTTCTTTGCCATACAAACCTCCCGAATTCTGCTTATCGTCTTTGCAATGTTTTGCTGGAAATACCGGACAGGATAATCTTATCCACGGTAACCACACAGCTGGAGGGAGGAAATTCCTCCGTCAGGTCAATGACCTGGTGGGCCTCAATCTTGGGCTTCAGGAAGAAGCGGTACAGATTGGTCCGTTTGTTCCGGATATCAAAAATCCCAATGATTTCATCATTGCGGACAACGTAGTTATTTCCCACGTGCAGGTACATAAAACCGACTCCTTTTTGCTCTCGACAAAATGCGTTCCACCAGTTCTGGATTCAATTTATCCGGTGTCAGTCCCCGGTCCAGCATTACCGCAAAGGCTTTTTCCAGGTCCGTGGCATCAGGTTTCAGGGCCTCATTCATGGCCCATTCTTCCAGAACGGCTTTAACGTCAGTAAATGTTATTCTATCACAATTTAGCGTTTCTCGGCAATCTTCCCAGCGCAGCCAGGGACTTTTCTCCAGGGCCCGGCGGATTTCCCGCCGTTTTTCAGCCAGTTGTTTCCGGGTACAGGTGGCGCAGATTTCCTCATCCCCAATCAGCGGCACGCCGCACACCGGACAGCGCCGGTTGGGGTCCACCTTGGGAATAAAGGGTCCCTGGTCATCCAGTTTGGGGGCTGCCGGCTCCTCCAGAATGCCATGGTAAAACTTCAGCTCCCGGATGATCCGGTGCCGGCCAGGGCGATACCCGGGCAGGCTCTGGTTGATTTTCCCCAGCAGCTGGCCCTGCATCATCATCAGATTGTGGGACCAGGCCGGGTTATCCGTATGCAGGTACAATACCCCATTTTCCAGCCGGTAGGGCTGGGAATGGTTGGCCGCCGTATGGCCGATGATATCGGCCCAATGGGTCCGCAAATGGTACATGATATATTTCTGCTTGGCATCCTTGCTTTTCAGCACCTTCAACACCAGCAGCTCAGCATCCTTCATGACCGTCCTCCTGCAGGCTGCCGTTTTCCACTGCGTAGGCAGCCCAATCTCCGCTGGCCGGAGCCAAGGCCCGGTCGTTCACCGTCAAAAGGGTCTGGACCGTGCCGCTGATAAAGCCCAGCAGCTTTTCCCGACGGCTGCTGTCCAGTTCACTAAGTACATCATCTAACAGCAGCACTGGATATTCGCTGCGCACGGCCTTGATAAATTCCAGTTCCGACAGCTTCAGCGCCAAAGCGGCGGTCCGCTGCTGGCCCTGGGACCCATAGGTTCTCAGCGCCCGTCCTGCGTGGAGAATTTCCAGGTCGTCCCGGTGAGGCCCCACGCTGGTGTAGCCCCGGACATAGTCCAGCCGGTGCCGAGCCTTCAGCTCCTCCTGGTACAGGGCCTCCCACTGGGACCGGTCTCCCCGCTCCGTCAGCACTGCTTCTCCCTGGCCCCGTTTCTGCACATAGGAAAGGGACAGCGCACCGGTTGTCCCTGTAATTCCGTCATAAACCCGTTGGGCAGCCTGAACAATCCCCCCCAAAGCCTGCAAACGAAAATCCAAAATTCCTGCCGCCAGCTGGGAAAGGGCTACATCCCAAACAGAAAGCTGGGCTTCGTCCAACTTTTCCGCTTCCCGGCACTGCTTCAAAAATTTGTTCCGCTGCTGCAGGACTCGGTTGTACTTGCTCAAAAGGTCGTAGTATACCGGACTGATCTGGGCAATTTCCATATCTAGAAATTTTCGGCGCAGGGACGGATCTCCCTTGACCAACAGCAGGTCATCCGGGGTGAAAAGCACCAGATTCAGTTGGCCGTACTGCTCCTTCGGGGTCACAGGCGTCCCATTTAACAGGTTTTCTTTTTTCAGTTTCCCCCGTTCATGGTACCGTTTCACCAGCAGGGTATTTTCCCCGAACCGGTCACGGTACGTGACTTCTGCTGCCCATTCTTCTGCGCCAAAGCTGGGAAGCTCCTCCTCATGCCGGGTACGGAACGAAAATCCCCGGGCACCGTAATAGATGCCCTCCAGCAGATTGGTTTTTCCCTGGGCATTATTTCCGTAAAATACGGTCACGTCATGATGCAGGGGAAGGTTTACGTGATCATAATTGCGAAAATGGTGCAGGCGCAGACGCTCCACTCTCATTAGAAAATTACCCGTACCGGCGTAACAATGTAGGTATAGCTTTCATCATTTTCCGGAGTGAGCCGGGCCGGAGACAGGGAACTGTTGGTTTCCAGCACCACCCGGTCCGTATCGCATTTTTTAAAGAACTCCAGCAGGTACTTGGAGTTGAAGGCAATATTCAAGGGCAGTTCTTCCCCAATGGTCACGCAGGGAAGTTCTTCCCGGCCCTGCCCCAGATCGCTGACCGTAGAAGACAGCACCAGCCGGTCATTTTCCAAGGACAGGCGCACAATGCTGTATTCATCATGGGAGAATAAGGTCACCCGCTGCACGGCCTTTTCCACTTCCGTCCGTTCCAGGACGGTCCGGTTTTTGAAAGAAGGCGGGATGGGTTTGGTATAATCCGGGAAACGGCCTTCAATCAGGCTGGAAATAATGGTTAAATCCCCTACTTCTACCTGTAACTGACGGTTTTCCAGGGTCAGCACCACATCTCCAGGCAAATCCCCATTTAAATTGGCACTGATTTCCTTCAGTACCCGGGCAGGAATCAGCATGGAGAAATTGCTGTCGTCCCCCTCTTCCAGTTCCACCGTTTTGATGGCCAGCCGGTGGGTGTTAGTTCCTACGGCAGTCAGGGTTTTGCCTTTTTTCTCAAAGAACACACCGGTATACAGGGGTCGCTGTTCATCTGTGGAACAGGCGTATACGGTAGAAGAAATCAGACTGCCAATCATTTCGTCCTTTAAATGCATTACCTGGTCCTGTTTCAGTCCCGGCAGTGCAGGATAATCTTCATAGTCCATCAAAGGAATATGGTATTTCCCATGGGCTTTGCTGGCTTCAATGGTTAACTCTTTTTCATTTTCCTGTTGACTTAAAGTAACTACTTCATCATTGTCAAAACGGGTAAACAGATCACCGATGGCCTTTACAGGAACCAGCAGTTCTCCAGCTTCAAGACCGTTGACCTGCAGGATATCACGCATACAAAAGTTGGTATCCATGGCAATGAGCTGCAGGACATTTTCCTGGAGAATCATATGAATCCCCGAGAAAATGGGGGAATTGGGACTTGATGAAATGGCTTTCTTTACGATATTAATGGCTTTGGCCAATTGGCTGCTTTGGCATGAAAACTGCATGGCAGATCCTCCTTTTTTCTATATCGCTGAAATATATAAAATTCGTAATCATCGTAGTAGGGGGTGTGGGTATGTGGATAAGTGGGGGATATCCAGGTTTTAAGCCATTTTCCGGGTCTAAAAACCTTGTGGATAACCCTGTTCACGTTATCCACATACCCACATCCGGCGCGGCTTTGCGACTTGTCCACACTTTTTTACACAAGTTATGCACAAAGTTATGCACAGCTTGTGGATAACTATTTTATTTTTTCAGTTCCGCAATGAGATCGTTGATTTTCCGGTCCAAAATGGCATCTTCCTGCCGTTCTTTGGCAATTTTTTCACAGGCGTGGATTACCGTGGTGTGATCCCGGCCCCCAAAACTTTCTCCGATCCGGGGCAGGGATAGGTCCGTCATTTCCCGGGCCAGATACATGGCAATCTGTCGGGGATATACTACGTTCCGAGTCCGTTTCTTGGCTTTCAGGTCGTCTACGCGGATTTTATATTCAGACGCTACCATCTGTTGGATGGCTTCTACGGATATAATTTTGGCCGTACTGGTAATATTCAGGTCTTTTAAGGCTTTCCGGGTCAGTTCCAGGTCAATGGGCTGGTGTGTCAGGTCGGCAAAGGCCCGGACCTTGGTGTAGGCGCCTTCCAGTTCACGGATGTTGGTCTGGATGCTGCTGGCAATCATCAAAATTACATCATTGGGGAAATCGATATGGTCGTTTTGGGCCATGTTGCGCAAAATAGCCATCCGGGTTTCCAGGTCAGGATGCTGGATATCTACTGTAAGACCCCATTCAAACCGGCTGGTCAGCCGTTCTTCCAGGGTATCCAGTTCAGAAGGTTTCCGGTCGCTGGAGATGATGATCTGTTTTTCTGCTTTGTACAGGGTTTCGAAGGTATGGAAGAATTCTTCCTGGGTGGATTCCTTTTTCCGCAGAAATTGGATATCGTCGATAAGCAGTACATCGATATTTCTGTATTTATTCCGAAAGGCTTCTGTTTTGTTGCTTTGGATGGCGCCGATCAGTTCATTGGTAAATACTTCACTGGAAGTATAAAGAATTTTCATTTCCGGATGATTCTGGTGAATCCGGTTTCCGATGGCGTTCATCAAGTGGGTCTTGCCCAGTCCGGAATCACTGTAGAGGAAAAAGGGGTTGTAGGCTTTGGCCGGGTTGTTGGCTACGGCCAGGGCTGCTGCATGGGCAATCCGGTTGGAGTTGCCGATGACGAAGTTTTCAAAGACGTATTTGGGAGAAAGGTTGCTTTGAAATTCCTGGGTGGGCTGTTTGGCCGCCGGTTTGGGGAACTGGGCCTTTACAGGAGCAGGGGGGACAGCCTGAGCATCATCCGGGAAGAGATTTCCTTCTTCCTTTTTTTCTTCTACCACCTGGACTTCCAATTTCATGGGTCTGTTGCAGATCATGGAAAGGTCTTCCTGTAAACTTTCCACAAAGTGGTTTTCCAGCCAATCTTTGGTAAAGTTGTTGGGAACGTCGATGGTCAGGGTGGTGTCCGTCAGGGAGGCTGGCTTTACCTGCCGCATCCACCGCTGAAACGAACTTTTTCCTGTGCTATTTTGACTGTTTTCTGCTGCAGCCAGGAGATTTTTCCATACTGGAAGCAGATTTTCATTGTTCATTGCCGATCCATCCTTTTTTTATACTTTGGAAACATCATTATACCATATGAACTGCTTTTCCTGAAAGGACGCCTGTGGAAAAACTTGTGGACATGTGGATAAAGTTGGCTTTTCCACGGGGATAAGCCCCGAATTTTACAGGATTTTAGGGGTTTTTCCACAAGAAAAAAATTAAACACAGAAAGTTATCCACAGGTGTGGATAACTTTGGGGAAAAGTGCATAACTTGGGGCTTCCAGGGCTTGAAACGAACGGATGTTCTGTGGAAAAAAATTGGGGAAAAAAGGGGGTACTCTTTGGCTCTGTTTTTACGGAAAAGACAAAGCTAACAAAATAATAATCCAGTGGCGGAATATGCCAAGGAATTGTATAATAGGGAAAAACATGGGAAAAGGTACCGGAATCCAGGGGGTTCCAGGTCTTGGGAGGCAGGTATGGAATTAAGTGAAATGATATGGAAATTAAACCGGCTGATGGCTTGGAACCGGGAATTGTACCACCAGGCAGCTTTTCATTTGGGACTGACGGACAGTGAAATGATGATTTTTCGAGCCCTTTTGTCGGAGCCGGGGCCTTTGACCCAGGCGGATATTGCCCGTTATTGTTTCCAATCCCGGCAGACCATCAACTCGTCCCTGCTGAAAATGCAGGCTCAGGGGGACCTGGAATTGTTTCAGAAAGGGCAGCAGCGGAAAAAATGGATCCGGCTGACAGAGCAGGGAAGGCGGCGGGCCCAGGCTACCGTGGCCCGGATGAAAGAAGCGGAAGAAGCGGCGGCGGGGAGCTGCACGCCGGAAGAATGGGAAGCCGCCAGAACGGTGCTGAGACGGTACGAAGGATATTTGGAACAAAAGCTTAACGGACTGTGGCAGACTCCTGAGAAAAAATAAAGTTTTGGTTGCGTCTTGGACCCACTATTTTTATAATTAAGGGAGAATACGGCAGCAAACAAGAAATACACTATAAAATATATGTTTAGCAGGAGGAACAACAATGTCTAAATTACGTATTGCCATTACTGCGGATACCTATCCGTATGCTTCAGAAGTAACCAATTTGGTCAAGGCGCCTTTTGCACCCAGGGATCTGGTGGAAGTCATTGCCGAGCTGGGGGCCATTCCCATGGTGCTGGCCGATGTGCCCGGTGCCAAAGGGGAAGATTATGTAGATTTGTTCGATGGGCTGATCATTCCTGGCGGCCCGGATATGGATCCTACCTTTTTCGGGGAAGAACCTTCCTGGAAAGTAGGGCGGGCCAACTACAAACGGGATGTTTTTGAACTGGAACTGTTTAATGCCTTCTACAAGGCCGGCAAGCCTATTTTTGGCATTTGCCGGGGCTGTCAGCTGATCAATATCGCTTTGGGCGGCAATGTGTACCAGGATCTGCCTTCGGAAAATCCTGCCTGTACCATTCGTCATTCCCAAGCTGCGGAAGGCTCCTATCCCACCCATCATGTGGAAATCAAAGAGGGCAGTGCCCTGTACCATATCCTGGGAGACCGGGCTTATGTAAACTCCCGGCATCATCAGGCCGTCAAGGAAGTGGGTAAGGGCCTGGTGGTTACCGCAACGGCGCCGGACGGGGTCATTGAATGTGTGGAAACGCCGGATTGGCAGATTGTGGCCGTCCAATGGCATCCGGAAAATATGTGGCGGGCCGATGCCGGCATGAAGCAGCTGTTTGCTGACTTCCTGGACCGGGCAGCCCAAGACAAATAAAAAGATGGTTAGAAAAGCGGAGCTGCTGCGGCAGCTCCGCTTTTTTTGACATTGGGGTAAATTGTGTCTATAATGAATATCCGATATCGGACATTATGCGGCCCTGCAAACGGCCGCTGCTTTTTTTGGAGGGGAACAAGCATGGATTCAAAAATGGATTTTACCCAGGGCAGCATCTTCTGGAAACTGGTGCATTTTATGGTGCCCATTCTGGGGTCCCTGATTCTGCAAGCGATGTACGGGGCTGTGGACCTTCTGGTGGTGGGCCGGTTTGGTACTACTGCCGGTCTGTCGGGGGTTTCCACCGGCAGCAACGTAATGAACCTGATCACCTTTATTGTGGCCGGGTTTTCCATGGGGGTTACCGTTCTGATCAGCCGGTACATTGGAGAAAAGGACCTTTCCCGGATTGGCAATGTGATGGGCGGGGCTGCTGCTGTGTTTACGGTGTGGGCCGTGGTGCTGATGGTCCTTTTGGTGGGGGGCGCGGATCAGATTGCGGCCCTGATGCAGGCACCGCCGGAAGCTTTTGCGGATACGGTACTGTACATCCGGATCTGCGGCGGGGGTATTTTCTTTATTGTGGCTTATAACGTACTCAGTGCTGTTTTTCGGGGACTGGGGGACAGCCGGTCGCCGCTGATTTTTGTGACCATTGCCTGTCTGGTGAATATCGTGGGGGATCTTGCCCTGGTGGCCGGGCTGGGGCTCAATGCTGCCGGGGCGGCCCTTGCCACGGTGCTGGCCCAGTTCATCAGTGTGCTGGCAGCCCTGTACATCGCCCATCTGAAGCATTGGCCCTACAAATTTAGCTGGAAATCAATCCACTTTAATAGTGAAGTACCTAATTTTTCAAGGATTGGTACGCCCATTGCTTTCCAGGAGCTGCTGACCCAGCTTTCCTTTATGGCCATTGTGGCCTTTATCAACCGGCTGGGACTGGAAGCCTCTTCCGGGTATGGGGTTGCCAACAAGCTGGTAGGGTTCATTATGCTGATTCCCGGAGCCCTGGAGCAGTCCATGTCTTCCTTTGTGGCCCAGAACGTGGGGGCTGGCAAGGAAGACCGGGCCAAACTGGCCATGAAAACGGGGATGGCGCTGGGCGCCGGAATTGGGGTCATTGTGGGTACTTTCGTGTTTTTCCGGGGGGATTTTTTGGCCAGCCTCTTTACGGAAGACCCCCGGGTGATTGCCCGGGCCTTTGAATATCTGAAGGGCTTTATGCCGGAAACGGTGGTAACGGCATTTCTATTCAGTTTCATCGGCTATTACAATGGCCACGAGAAAACGGCTTTTGTCATGTTCCAGGGGATTGCCCAGACCTGTCTGGTCCGGGTGCCGGTTTCCTATTTCATGAGTATCCGTCCCAATCCCAGCCTGACTCAGATTGGCCTGGCTGCGCCTTTGGCTACGGTTTTTGGGATTTTCATCAACCTGTGCTACTTTTGGAAGCATTTTGCCGGGGCCAAGGCGGAAAAGAACAAAAAAACCACGGCTGCTTTGCCCGAAAACTAAAGACTTTGCTGTATAATAAGGACAGCAGGAAGAAAGGAAGTGCTGTCCATGACGTCTCTTTGGGAACTCTTTAGGGTATTTGCCAAAATTGGCGGTGTCACCTTTGGGGGAGGCATGGCCATGCTGCCTATTTTGCAGACGGAAATCGTAGAAAAGCGCCATTGGGCTACGGAAGGCCAGCTGACGGATTATTATGCCGTAGGCCAGTGTACCCCGGGAATTATTGCAGTAAACGTGGCCACCTTTATCGGGACCGAGCGCCGGGGGAATATTGGCGGGATTGTGGCTACCCTGGGGGTAGTATTTCCGTCCCTGGTGATTATTACCTTGATTGCTTCTTTTCTTACCAATTTTTCGGAACTTTTGGTAGTGAAGGATGCTTTTGCGGGAATCCGAATCTGCGTCTGTGTTTTGATTTTTAACGCGGTTTTTAAGCTGGCGGGCTCTGCCCTGGTGGACAAGCTGACCGTGGCCCTGTTTCTCCTGGTCTTTTTCGTCAATTCCCTGACGGATTTATCTCCTGCTACGTTGGTGGTGGCGGCTGGTGTTATTGGACTTGTGGCTAAGAAAATTAAAGGAAAGCTATAAAACTGACTCATAAAAAAGAAAATTGTCGTTTTCTATTTCTTTTCTCTTTACAAATGGCGGCGGGCTTGCTAAAATATTTTGTATCTTATGCGGACATAGTTCATTGGTAGAATGAAAGCTTCCCAAGCTTTAGAGGGGGGTTCGATTCCCCTTGTCCGCTCCAACTTTGGAAGGCATTGCATTGGCAATGCCTTCTTTTTTGTTAGGAAAATAGCTGTGCAGGGGCAATTTTTATGATATAATATCTCTTCAAAGTTGTAAGTTTTTATACATAAATACCTTGAGCAAGACCATGTTGTACAGGAGGAAAAACCGTGGCGGAATACAATTTACTGCAGAAAAAGATTTTGGCGGATGGCATTATCAAAAGCGGGGATGTGCTGAAGGTGGATAGCTTTTTGAACCACCAGATTGACGTACCCTTTATCAGCAAGCTGGGGGAGCAGTTCTATGAGCTGTTCAAGAACCGCCCCATCAACAAAATTCTGACCATTGAAGCTTCGGGCATTGGCATTGCCTGCCTGACGGCTGTCCATTTTCGGGTGCCGGTGGTTTTTGCGAAAAAATCCGCAGGCAGCAACATGGATAAGGATGTCTACGCAACGGAAATCAAATCCTTTACCCATAACAAGGTAAACCACGTGGTTGTTTCCAAAAAATACCTGAACGCCGGGGATCATGTGCTGATTATCGACGACTTTCTGGCCAATGGCTGTGCGGTGGAAGGGCTCATCGACCTGGTGCACCAGGCTGGGGCCGAAGTGGAAGGCGTGGGGATTGCTATTGAAAAAGGCTTCCAAGGCGGCGGCGACGCCCTGCGGAAAAAAGGCTACGATGTAAAGAGCCTGTCCATTATTGAAAAGATGGATGCTGAAAGCGGCAGCATCGTATTTCGCTAAGGAGGAGCCAGAATCATGGCAGAAGAAAAAGGGGCTGCGGCCCAGGAGCTGAAAGATCCTATTTACGATTTTGAGGGAAACATTACGCTGAAAAAAGCGGTTCCTTTTGGTATGCAGCATGTGCTGGCCATGTTCGTTTCGAATATTGCTCCCATCTTGATTGTTACTGGGGTGGTGAAAATGCCGCCGGAGCAGGTAGGGGCCCTGGTACAGGCCGCCATGATCATGGCTGGTATTGGTTCCCTGCTTCAGATGTTCCCGATTGGCCCTTTGGGCAGCCGGCTGCCGGTGATTATGGGAATCAGTTTTACCTTTGTTTCCACTTTTTGCGTCATCGGGGCCAAATATGGCTACGGGGCTATTTTGGGAGCTGCCCTTGTGGGCGGTATTTTGGAAGGGTCCCTGGGGATGATTGCCCGCTGGTGGCGGCGCTTTATTCCGCCCATTGTTTCCGCCAGTGTGGTAACGGCTATCGGTTTTTCCCTTTTGGGCATTGGGGCCAACTCCTTTGGGGGCGGCTTCGGCAATCCCAATTTTGGGGATGCCAAATACCTGATTGTGGGGACCATTACCCTGTTATCCTGCCTGATTTTCAACATTAAGGCCAAATCCTTTATGAAGCAGCTGTCCGTACTGTTTGGCCTGGTGGTGGGCTACATTGCAGCTTACTTCTACGGCATGGTGGACCTGTCCCGAATTGCTACGGCCGGTCTGTTTTCCCTGCCCCATCCCATGCCCTACGCCCTGGAGTTCCACCCGGATGCCATTTTCTCTGTTTTCCTGATTTTCCTGGTTTCCGCCACGGAAACCCTGGGGGATACTTCCGCCCTGACGGTTATGGGCTTTGGCCGGAATGCTACGGATAAGGAAATTGAAGGGTCCATCGGCGTAGATGGCTATATCAGCAGCTTGTCCGCCCTGTTTGGCTGCCTGCCCATTACGTCCTTTAGCCAGAACGTAGGGCTGATCGCCATGACCCACGTGGTGAACCGGAAAGCTGTGGCCAGCGGTGCTGCCATCATGATTTTGGCCGGCCTGTTCCCGGCTTTGGGGGTTATCCTGGCTTCCCTGCCGGAAGCGGTGCTGGGGGGCTGCACCCTGATGATGTTCGGCTCCATTGTGGTCAGCGGCGTACGGATGCTGGGAGACTGCGGCTATAACCAGCGGAATATGATTATTGCGGCCCTGTCCCTGTCCATCGGCTTGGGCTTTACCCAAAACCCGGCCATCTTCCGGGTGTTCCCGGATCTGTTCAAGAGCGTGTTTGCGGAAAACTGCGTGGCTGTGGTTTTCGTAGTGGCCGCGCTGCTGAACTTCATCCTGCCGGATGATATGGAAATTCGCTAATTGCAGCTCAACGAAAAAAATGGTGGTGAGGAGTTCCTCGCCACCATTTTTTTGCAGTTTATTTGGTCTTTTGGTATTCAGCCAGCCGTTCCTTGAAGGTTTTCTTCTGGGTTGTGGTGCTGGTAGTTTTCTTTTTTTCTTCTGCCGCTTTCTTTTCCGCTTCTTTCTTGATTTCCGCGGCTGGCTTCTGGGCAGCATTCAGGTTGGCAGCCCAGGCTGCACCGTCATCTCCGTATTCCAGGCCCATAATCCGGCGGCCGCCAAAGTACAGGGCATTGTAATCCGCATAGGCGGTCAGGGTGGAGTTGGGTTCATCGTGGTAAACCCGGGCCAGGTTGCCGGCTACCAGATAGCCCCGTTCCAGGGCGCTCATGCTGCCGCCGGGCTTTACGGTGCCGATGGCCTTTTTGTTGACGCTGATGACCCCGGTCTTGCTGTCCACGTTGACTTTATTGCCGCTGTATTCATACATCCGTTCCGTATATTTGTCCCGTCGGGAAATATTCCCCGGGTGGTCGGAAGGATTGAAGACGGACCCCAGGAAGGTTTCTTTGCTGGTGCCCATTTTTTCGATAACCCGCTGCCACAGGGCACTGCCGCCGCCAGGGTTGTAGCCGGCTTCTACGGCGTAGGTAAAGCCCACTTCGTCGGCTTTCTTTTCCATAGGCATGGTCACCAGTTTGGCACTGCCCAGGTTAGCCAGCACCTGGGTGCCTACGGCCTGGAGCATATTGCTCTGGCTGCCGGCCACGGCGGCCAGCAGGCTGATGGGGAAGGTATTCTTGACGCCGTTGGCCGGGTCGTTGCGCTGGCCGTGGGTCAGTTCGTGCCCCAAGACGAAGGCCACTTCATCTTCGTTGTAGTTCAGGGTGGTAAACAGCCCGATATTGACGGACACATTGTGGCCCAGGGTGCAGTAGGCGTTAAAATTCTTGTTGTTGTTTACAAAATAGTGGTAGGGCTTTTTGGCCAGGGTGGGATCTTCTTTGGCGATGACGGCGGTAAGCCGGGTCATCACATCGTCCAGCATGGCGTTGGCTTCCGGGTCTTCGTTGACCCCTTCTTTTTCCTTTACGGCGGACATATACTTGTCACGGCCTTCTCCGTCCAGGTAGTTTACCTGTTTGTTCAGGGCAGCATATTGGGCGGAAACCCCAATCACTGCTCCAATGGCGTTGCCGATGCTGAAGGCTTCCGCCGGGGGAGCTGGGGGCAGGGTATATAGGGCCGAAGCCAGCAGGGTGCTGGACAGGGCAAGGGATAATTTTTTCGTCAGATTCTTTTTACGGGTAACCATAGGAACCTCCTTTACCTGATGCGGGCTAAGCCCGCTGCAGAAACTACAGGAATACCTTACTGGGTCTGGAGCCTGGGTCAAGGACCTGGGGCTCTGCCTGTCAAATGCCAGGGACAGCAGCCGAAAATTTCAGTTAATTTCCCGACTGGAGCGCCCTGCCGGGAAGCCTTTCCCGGAGCATGGCCAGGTGTTATCTTCATGATAATACAAAATCCCAAAATATGCTATAATTTATAGTGCTTAGTTGTATAATTTATTAACTGATTGAGGAGTCCTTATTACATGAAAAAGATATTGTTTCTGACCACCGGCGGTACCATTTCCTGTGAGGTGACCGATGACGGGCTGGAGCCCAAATTAAAGGGTGCCGATCTATTGAAGGCCGTACCAGAACTGCGTACCCTGGGGGATATTACGGTAAAAGACCTGACCCTGTTAGACAGCAGCAATCTGGAGCCCTCCAACTGGAGTGCCTGGGCCCGGCTTATTGGGGACAACTACAGTGATTACGATGCTTTTGTCATGACCCACGGTACGGATACCATGGCCTATACGGCCAGTGCCCTGAGCTGGATGCTGATCCACCTGGGCAAGCCGGTGGTGCTTACCGGTTCCCAGATTCCCCTGAGCCTGACCAACAGCGATGCCCGCAGCAACCTGGAACTGGCCTTTTCGGTGGCCGCCAGCGGCCTGCCCGGGGTATTCATTGCCTTTGGCAACAAGGTAATCAAAGGGGAATGTGCCAAGAAAATCTTTACCCGGAATTTGAACGCTTTTGAAAGTGTCAATGAAGCGCCGGTACTGTATTTTGGCAAGGAAGGGGTCAAAAAGAACCTGCCCAGCCGGGAAAACTACGGCGGCTTCCGGGTGGAAGAAAAAGTGGAGCCCAAGGTAATGGCCATTACGGTTACCCCGGGCCTGGAGCCGGAAATCATCGATTATGCGGTAATGCGGGGCTACAAGGGCCTGGTGCTGGAATGCTACGGGGCCGGGGGTGTGGATACCAAACACCATAACCTGCTGCCGGCCATCCGCCGGGCGGTAAAACAGGGCGTGAAAATTGTCTGCGTCAGCCAGTGCCTGTTTGACGGGGTGGACCTGTCCCTGTATCCCATGGGGATTTTGGCCGCCCAGGCAGGGGTCAAATCCGGCGGTCCCATGACCCTGGAAGCAGCCGTGACCAAACTCATGTGGTCCCTGGCCAACCAGCCGGAAGAAGAGGAATAAGGCGCAAGGCTCCGGAAACAATCAGACGGGAAATAGGGAGGAATGCATATGGCAATGGATTATAAACAATTGGCGGCACAGTTTCTGGCTGCCTGGCAGCGGGAACGGAACCAGAAGATCAAGATCTGCCTGTTTGGGCAGCCCGGAGCCGGCAAAAGCTCCCTGATCAACGAACTGGCTGGCCAGAGAATTGCTGCTGTCAGCCAGGCTACCGATACTACCCGGACGGCGCAGGTGGTGGAATGCCAGGACGTGATTTATGTGGATCTGCCCGGCTATGATACCAGCCTGTTTCCGGAAAATGCCTATTTCAGCACCTTCAATCCCCTGCAATATGATTTGTTTCTCTGTGTCTTTGCTGGAAAGCTGAATCAGGCGGATGTGAATTTCTTTGGGAAGGTGGCCCGAACGGGCCGCACCTGCCTGTTTGTCCGGAACAAATGCGACGGTCTCTATGATCCCAAAGCCAGCCGGGAAGAGCTGGAACGGCGGATTACGGAAGATGTCCGCTCCCTGGTAGGGCCCCGGGAAAGGGTGGTCTTTACCAGCTGCCGGCGCAACAAGGGAGCTGCAGAACGGGGGATTCCCCGGCTGGAAGAAGCCATTGCAGAAATGCTGCCACTGGCCCAAAAGGAACGGTTCTGCCGCCATGCCAAGGCCTACACCCATGTGGCCCTGGATGTGAAAAAACGCATTGCCCAGGAGTCCATCCGAAAATTTATGGTGCTGGCGGCGGGCAATGGCCTGAACCCGGTAATCGGCATGGATGCGGCTATCGACAGCCAGATTCTGAAAGCCATGTACAAGACCATTCGGGATACCTTCAGCGTCAGCGAAAAGGAAGTACTGCCGGAAGGGCCCCAATCCCAGATCGTCAAGAAACTGGCGGAAGGGGTTACCGGCGAGCGGGTAACCAAGGGGCTGACCTATCTTTTGCGGAAAAAGGCTACCGGCAAGGCGGCCAAACTGATTCCTGTGGCCGGGGGTGCAGCTGTGATGGGCTTTAACGCCGGCAGTATGTACTACCTGGGCCAAAACTATATCGAACGGTGTTACGGCTATGCCCAGCAGCGGCTGGAAGCCGAAATCCAGATGGGGGACGCATGACCAAGGACGCAGAACGGATTCAAGAAAAAATTCAAAAACTGGACCGGGAAAATGTGACCATTGTGCTGTTTGGCCAGCCGGGAGCGGGGAAATCCAGCCTGATCAACGCCATTTGCGGCTACGAGGCGGCCCCGGTGGGGGTGGAAACGGATACTACCCGGGAGCCTCTTTTTGTGGAGCACGGGGATGTGACCTTTATCGACCTGCCGGGCTACGGTACGCCGGCTTTTCCCTGGCAGCATTTTTTGGAAGAGTTTCAGCCCTTCCAGTATGACCTGTTTTTGTGCGTGTTTTCGGACAAGCTCCACCAAAAGGATACGGAATTTTTCCGGCTGCTGGAGCAGCACAAGAAGCCCTGCATTTTTGTCCGGAATAAGGAAGACCTGATTTATGAGGATGGACGGACCCTGAAGGAAAGCGAAGCAACCATCCGGCAGGATACCGCCGCCCAGCTGGGACGGCAGGATTTTGACCTGGTTTTTGTTTCTTCCCGGTGGGATGATCCCCAGGGCCTGGAAGAACTGAACCGGCAAATTATCCGGAAAATGCCGGCAGCTCGGAGAGAAAAATACATTTTAGCAGCCGAGGCTAGAACTAAGGAGGCACTGGATGCCAAAAAGCAGGCGGCGGAATCCTATGTGCGCCGGAGCTGCACCTATGCGGCCTATAATGGCCTGAATCCCATTATTGGGGTGGATACGGCGGTGGACCTGGTGATTTTGTACCAGCTCTACGGCTGCCTAAGGGAAGCCTTTGGCATTACCCCGGAAATGGTCCATGCCAGCCGGCGTCTGTCCAAGCGGCACAAGGCCCTGATTCTGGGAGGTATGAGCAAGGAAGGCATCAAGATGATCATGAAGCTTTTGGGCAAGCGGTTTGCGGCCCGGAGTTTCCTGAAAGCGGTTCCGGTGGTGGGCCAGGCCGCTTCTGCCCTTTTGGGGTACCAGCTGGTGCGCCAATCTGGACTGGAATACATCGAGGCCTGCTACGAATTGGCCCAGGAGCGGCTTTTGGAGGAGCTCCACGCCAAAAGAAAATAGCAGTGGGGAGAAACCTATCTCCCTGCTGCCCTATTGCCTAAAAGGAGTGAAGACCATGGAACTAACGGCTTCTTACGAAAAAATGCTGGAAAAGCTGAATGCAGAAATCTGGGATTTTGCCGAATTGAAATTCAACGAGGTGAAATCAGCAGCTGCCATGACGGAACTGTTGGAAAAGGAAGGCTTCCGGGTAACCCGGGGACTGGCCCATATGCCCACAGCCTATATGGCAGAATATGGCAGCGGCAAACCGGTGATTGCCATTTTGGCAGAATACGATGCCCTGTCCGGGCTTTCCCAGCAGGCGGGGGTCACCACAGAATGTGCCAGGGAAGGCACCAACAATGGCCATGGCTGCGGGCACTGCCTTTTGGGCACGGCGGCAGTAGGGGCCGGCCTTTTGCTGCGGGACTATCTGAAGGACAAGCCGGGAAAGGGGACGGTCCGGGTTTACGGCTGCCCTGCCGAAGAAGGGGGCAGCGGCAAAACCTATATGGCCCGGGAAGGGGTCTTTGACGACGTGGATGCGGCTCTCACCTGGCATCCGGGTACCCAAAATGAAATCATGACCGGGTCCAACCAGGCCAACATCCAGGCGGCTTTTACCTTTAAAGGACGGGCTGCCCACGCGGCTGGGGCTCCTCAAAACGGGCGCAGCGCCCTGGATGCTGTGGAACTTATGGACGTGGGGGTCAACTATATGCGGGAGCATATGGCGGATTATGACCGGGTCCACTACGCCATTTTGGATACCGGAGGGGTTTCTCCCAACGTGGTACAAGCCCATGCCCAGGTGCTGTACCTGATCCGCTCCAAAACCAATGAAGAAACCAAACGGCTGTATGACCGGGTAGTCAATATTGCCAAAGGGGCGGCTCTCATGACAGAAACGGAGCTGTCCGTGCGGTTTGACAAGGCTGTTTCCAACCTGGTGCCCAACACGGTGCTGGGAAAGGTCCTCTACGACGCCCTGGTGGCCGTAGGAGCCCCCAAACGGACGGAGGAGGAGAAAGCCTACCTGCGTTCGTTCCAAGCGCCTCTGGGGCAGGAACGGGTGCTGAAGGACCCGGGGATGGCACCCTACCCCGATGCCGAACACCGGGAAGCGCTGATTGCAGAAGATCCCTACGGGGAATTCATTATTCCCTACGTACCCACCAGCGCTACCCAGATGGGTTCTTCGGATACTGGGGACGTCAGTTATGTAACGCCCCTGGCCCAATTCATTACCGCCTGCTTTGCCATTGGCACCAGTGCCCACTCCTGGCAGTGGGTGGCCCAGGATAAGGGCAGCGTGGCCTTAAAGGGCTGCTTCTATGCGGCCAAGGTGCTGGCCCAGGGGGCGGAAACCCTGTTTACCCAGCCCCAGGTTTTGGCCGATGCCCAGGCGGAACTGAAAAAGCGCATGAAAGGGAAAAAATACGTATGCCCCATTCCGGGAGATGTGTGGCCCCGGGGCTACCAGGTGAAATAGGAGGCGGATTCATGTTTCGACCCATGCGGCGTTTTAAACAGCAGTTATCCCAAGAGGAGTGCCTGGCGGTGCTTCAAGGAGAAAAACGGGGGACCCTGGCTCTCTCCGGAGATGACGGCTATCCCTACGCGGTCCCCATCAACTATTATTACGACCCGGAAAGCGGCCACCTGTTTTTCCATGGGGCCAAGGAAGGGCACAAGCTGGATGCCCTTGCCCGCAGTGACAAGGTTTCCTTTGCGGTCCACGACCAGGGCGTGATTGAGGAAGGGGATTGGGCCTATACCCTGCATTCCGTCATTGTGTTCGGGCGGATGCACGTGGTAGAAGACCCGGAGCGCTTTGCCCAATATCTGTACAAGATTGGGGTCAAGTATTATCCCAATGCCCAGATGGTTACGGACCTGATTGGCCGGGCTGGCAGCCGGGTTACCATGCTGGAACTGGTGCCGGAGCATATGACCGGCAAACTGGTCCACGAAAAATAGGAGGCACGCAGCTGCGTACCTCCTAAGGAGAAAACTCTTATAGCTTAAAGTCGATGATGGCGCTGACCCCAACGCCTTCTACCCGGTTGATGTTGTCAATGGCGGTGGCGTCAATGGGAATCAGGGCCTTGATCCGGGAAATTCCCGCCAGGGAGCCTTCTAATTGGCCAACGGCCTTGACCCGGCTTACCTGGGCTTGGGGACCTACGACCTGGACGGCGCCTACGTAGCCGCCGTTGCCCAGGCTGATGATGGGCACCACTTTGGTGGCGTAGGTGGTATCCAGACCCTTTTGGAGGGTTAACTTGTTGATAAAGGTGTTGATTTCTTCACCGAAGCGGCTTACCAGGTAACTGATGCCGCCCAGCTTTAGTACGGAGCCCAGGTCAAAGGCCTGGGCAGGAAGGGAACGGGTTCCGGCGCCCAGCATAAAGGAAAGGGCAAGGGCTGCCACCCAGCGTTTTTTCATAGGAATACCTCCTTGTGATGGCTATTTCCCCCCATGGTACCATAGAGAAGGAAAATTTTTGTGACGTGCTCGGGGAAAATGACCGGAAAAACGAAAAAATGGGCGAAAACCCGTAAAAGTTGTGACATAATTCCAACTAGAATATTGACAGCCATAGGGTAACAGCTTATAATGATATGAGCTGTCAAACGATTTACTCATTATAGATCTTGGCAATACCTTGAAGGCAAGGGAGGGTTAGCATAATGAAGAGAACTTTTCAGCCGAACAATACTCGGAGAAAGAGAACTCACGGCTTCAGAGAAAGAATGAAGACTTTGGGTGGTAAACAAGTCTTAAAAAGAAGACGCGCAAAAGGCAGAAAGAGATTATCTGCATAACGTATAAGATGGGCCGCCTTTCGCGGCCTATTTTACTAATGAGGCAGGTGGCAGAAGCTTGGAACAGAAAGTTCCTGAAAGAAAGACGTTTACCCAGGCCAACCGGGTAAAATCCCATGAACGTTTTCAGGAGGTTTATGGAAAAGGCCGTTCGTATGTGGACAGTTACGGCGTTTTCTATGTACTGCCTTCAGATAACGGACAATGTCAATTGGGTACGGCAGTGGGCAAGCGGCTGGGACATGCGGTCCTGCGCAACCGTGTCAAACGGATGATGCGGGAAGTGTTCCGTCAGGAACAGGGCAAGCTCAAGCGGAAAGCCGCCATTGTGTGGGTTGCCCGACGCAGACTGGCCCACGCACCCTATGAAGTTTACAAAGATGTTTTTTATCGTCTGGCCAAGAAAGCTGGACTGTTATAACCCCGGAGAGACCTATGAAAACAATCGCAATCGCCCTGATTCGCTTTTATCAGGTGTGCATTTCGCCCTTATTTCCTCCCCGCTGCAGGTTTTATCCAACCTGTTCCCAGTATGCCCTGGAAGCGGTGGAAAAATATGGTTTTCTAAAAGGATCCTATCTGGCCGCGAAGAGAATACTGAAATGTCATCCCTTCCATGAGGGTGGGTATGATCCTGTACCATAAACAGCAGGAAGAAGAGGAGAGATACTTTGCAGATTTTAAGTTCATTTGTACAACAAGTCGTAGGCTACATTTACGAACTGACTCGTTTCATTGGTGAGCCCAGCTACGGTCTGGCCATCATCATCATGACAATTTTGATCAAATTGCTGTTGTCCCCGCTGACGGCGAAGCAGATTGCTTCTACCAAGGCCATGAGCCGGATCCAGCCCAAAATGAAGGAGCTGCAGGCCCGCTACAAGGACGACAAGGTCACCTTGAACCAAAAGCTTTCCGAGCTTTATAAAAAAGAGGGTGTCAACCCTCTGGCAGGCTGTCTGCCGCTGATTGTGCAGATGCCCATTATGATCGGTATCTTCTACGGCATCCGGGATTTCCAGTATGCCGGCCCCAGCAGCTTTTTGTGGATGAGCAGCATTGCTGATCCGGATCCCCTGTACATCCTGCCGATTTTGTCTGCACTGACAACCTTCATCCAATCCAAACAAACCATGCCGCCTTCTGATAATCCTCAAGGCAAAATCATGCTGTACTTCATGCCGCTGTTCATTGGCTATATCAGCTTGAAGTTCCCTGCAGGGCTGGTTCTGTACTGGGTAGTGATGAACATCATGCAGATCGGCCAGCAGTTCCTGCTGGACAGAAAGAAATAAATACAGTCTGAAGCACGGCTGTAAGGAGGCAGGAAAATGAACGTGGTGGAAAAAACGGGGAAAACCGTTGAAGACGCAGTAAAAGCGGCACTGGGTGCCTTGGGCAAAGCCCGGGAACAAGTGAACGTAGAGGTTTTGGAAGAACCCAAAAGCGCAATTTTGGGCTTTATCGGCGGCCGGGATGCTAAGGTCCGGGTTACCGTAAAAGAAGTGAAAAAGGCAGCAGAAGCTGCTGCGGCTCCTGTTATGGCAGAAGCAGCCAAGAAATTGGCCGATGCTGCTGCCCAGCTCCAGGCAGACGCTGAAGCGGAAGAAAAAACCGAAGCACCGGAAACGGCGAAAAAAGCGGCCCCGGCAGAAACGGATGCGGACAAGGAAGCAGAACGGCAGGCAGTGGCTGCCACCGGCAAGGAATTCCTGGAAAACATCTTTACTGCTATGGGGATGCATCTGATGATTGAGAAGTTTGTCAACCGGAAGGAAGATGAAATTCTTTTGAAAATCCATGGAGAAGGGATTGGCGTCCTCATCGGCAAGCATGGCCAAACGCTGGATGCACTCCAGTACCTGACCAATTTGGCCGGCAACAAGGGCCATAAATCCTGGAACCGGATTATCCTGGATGCGGAAAATTACCGGGAACGCCGGCGTCAGACGTTGGAACGCTTGGCCAAGAACCTGGCAGACCGGGTAAAACGGACCCATAAAAAAGCCATGTTGGAACCCATGAATCCTTATGAACGGAAGATCGTACACGTGAGCCTGCAGGACGATCCGGCGATTACCACCTACAGTGAAGGGGAAGAGCCCTTCCGCAAAGTGGTTATCGATGTGAAATAAATAACAACGACTTAGCTCCGGACACTATGTTCGGAGCTCTTTTTTTGGAGGAACTATGGACGATACAATCAGCGCAATTGCCACGGCCCTGGGCGTGGGCTCCATTGGAGTCATTCGCCTGAGCGGGCCGGAAAGTCTAGCCATTGCCAATACCTTGTTCCAGGGCAGGAAGGCCTTGGGGCCGGCTGCTGCCCGGCAGCTTTTGTATGGACATATAAAGGACCGGGAAGGCCAGGAAGTGGATGAGGTGCTGGCGGTGTATATGCCGGGCCCCCACTCCTATACGGGAGAAGACGTTTGTGAAATCCAGTGCCACGGAGGGCGGCAGGCCTTGCAGGAAATTCTGGCCCTGACCTATCAGGCAGGGGCCAGGCCGGCGGAGCCTGGGGAATTTACCAAACGGGCGTTTTTAAACGGCCGGCTGGATTTGGCAGAAGCCGAATCCGTCATGGATATCATCAACGCCAAAAGCCGCCGGGCACTTCTGGCGGCCAACCGGGGCCACGAGGGCGGCCTTTCCAAAAAGGTCAAGGCCATCCGGGAAGAGCTTCGGGGGCTCATTGCCCAACTGGAAGCCGTGATTGATTATCCGGAGGAGGACATTGAAGATGTAACCTACGAAAAGGCCCAGGAAGTCTTGGCCAAAGGCCGGGCTGCTGTGGACCAGCTGCTGCAAAAGGGCAGCGCTGGACGGATTCTCCGGGAAGGGCTGCGTACGGCTATTGTGGGGCGGCCCAATGTGGGCAAGTCCAGCCTGCTCAACCAGCTGCTGCAGACGGACCGGGCCATCGTGTCCAGTATCCCGGGCACTACCCGGGACATCATTGAGGAGCAGATGACCATTGCCGGGATTCCCCTGGTGCTCACCGATACGGCAGGCCTTCGGGATACGGAAGACTACGTGGAGAAAATTGGCGTGGAACGGTCCCGGGCTGTTTTGGAGGACGCCCAGCTGGCGCTGGTGGTGCTGGATGGCTCCCAAAAACTGACAGAAGAGGATGAATCCCTTCTGGAGAGCCTAAATGGACGCCAGAAGCTGATTTTGGTGAACAAGGCAGATTTACCCATGGAAGTGGATTTAAACGCCTTAAAACGCAAATATGGAGACGAAAATGTGCTGGTCCTTTCCGTAAAAACCGGAGAGGGCATGGAAGCGGTGGCCCAATGGCTGCAGCATTTTGTCTACGGGGAAGGTTCCGACAGCGAACTGGGCAGTGTAACCCAAAACGCTCGGCAGGAAAATCTGCTGCGCAAAGCCCTGCAAAGTTTGGAGGATGCCCTGCAGGGGGCCCAAAACCATTATCCCTATGATTGTCTCACCATCGATTTGACCCAGGCCCTCCATGACCTGGGAGAAATCACCGGGGAAGACGTACCCGATGAAATCATCAATGAAATCTTTGCCCGATTCTGCGTTGGCAAATAAGGCAAAGCCAGGAGGAAAAGAAATATGATCGTTGTGGATCATTATGATGTTGTTGTAATAGGTGCCGGCCACGCCGGCTGCGAAGCTGCTTTGGCAGCCGCCCGGCTGGGCCAGAAGACCCTGCTGGCTACCTTGTCCATGGATAATATAGCCCTGATGCCCTGCAATCCGTCCGTAGGGGGTCCGGCCAAAGGCCATCTGGTCCGGGAACTGGATGCCCTGGGGGGCCAGATGGGCCTTACGGCAGATGAAGCCTGCATCCAGATGCGGATGCTGAATACCGGCAAGGGCTATGCGGTACAGGCCCTTCGGGCCCAGGCTGATAAGCCCCTGTACCACACCCTGATGAAGGAAGTGGTGGAGAACCAGGAAAACCTGGACGTAAAGCAGTTAATGATTGACAAGCTGCTGGTAAAGAACGGTGCTGTCCAAGGGGTGGAAGCGGAAACGGGAGAAGTATTTGAGGCAGACTGCGTCATTTTGGCTACAGGTACCTATTTAAGAGGCCGGATCCTTTACGGGGAAGTGGCTTATATGGCCGGCCCCAATGGCCAGCGTTCTGCTATGAAGCTGACGGATTCCCTGCGGGAAGCCGGTTTGCAGCTGATGCGGTTCAAAACCGGCACGCCTGCCCGGGTGGATGCCCGGAGCCTGGATTACAGTAAGATGGAACCCCAGTATGGGGATGAACGGGTGCGGAATTTCTCCTTTATGAGCCAGATTGCCACCCGGTTCCAGGTCCCCTGCTATCTGACCTACACCAATCCCCATACCCACCAGATTATTCGGGATAATTTGGACCGCAGCTGTATGTTCAACGGTACCATTGAAGGGGTGGGGCCCCGGTACTGCCCCAGCATCGAGTCCAAGATTGTCCGGTTTGCAGATAAGGATCGGCACCAGTTGTTTCTGGAGCCGGAAGGCCTGCATACCAATGAGGTTTACGTCCAGGGCATGAGTTCTTCCCTGCCGGCAGAAATCCAGGTACAGTTCATGCAGACCATTCCCGGCCTGGAACACTGCAAGATGATGCGGGCCGGCTATGCCATTGAGTACGATTGCTTGGATCCCCTGCAGCTGAAGGCCAATTTGGAACACAAGGAAATCAGCGGGCTGTTCAGTGCAGGCCAGGCCAACGGTACCAGCGGCTACGAGGAAGCGGCTGCCCAGGGCCTGATGGCCGGAATCAACGCAGCTCTCAAGCTGCAAGGCCGGAAACCGCTGATTCTCAAACGGTCCGATGCATATATTGGGGTGCTCATTGATGATCTGGTAACCAAGGGCACTACGGAACCTTACCGGATGATGACCAGCCGGGCAGAATACCGGCTGCTGCTGCGCCAGGATAACGCAGATCTGCGGCTGACCCAAATGGGCCGGGATGTGGGGCTGGTGGATGATGCCCGGTATGCGGCCTTTACCCGGAAGCGGGACCTGATTGAACGGACCTTGTTCCAGTTGGGCAAAGTGAACCTGGCCCCCAGTGAGGAAAATCAGGAGAAGATTACCGCCATGGGCTCCGTGCCTCTGCGGTCTTCCATCAACCTGCTGGACCTGCTGCGCCGGCCGGAAATTACCTATGAAAAGCTGGCCAAGGCGTTTGACCTGGAACAGCTTCCCCTTGAAGCAGCGGAACAGGTGGATGTCCAGGTGAAATACGAAGGGTATATCCAAAAGCAGAAGCAGGAAGTGGAACGGGCCCTGAAGCTGGAAAACAAACTGCTGCCGGAAGAAATTGATTATACCCAGCTCCACGAGCTGTCCTCGGAAGCCATGGAAAAACTGGCCAAACAGCGGCCGGTCTCCATTGGCCAGGCCAGCCGGATTTCCGGCGTATCCCCGGCAGACATCAGCGTGCTGATGGTCTACCTGGAAACCATGAGAAGACAAGGAGAAAAAGCATGAGTTTTCGCGAAACCTTGGAACAGGCTGCTGCCCAGGCGGGTTTTCCGTTAACGGGGGAGCAGCTGGACCGCTTCCAGCAGTATACGGACCTGCTGCTGGAAACCAATAAGAGCCTGAACCTGACAGCCATTACCGATCCTGAGGAAGTGGCTTTGAAGCATATGGTAGATTCCCTATTGGTCTATAACCCCAAGACCTTTCACAACCATACCATTGCTGATGTGGGAACGGGCGCCGGTTTTCCTGGCATACCGTTAAAAATCTATGACCTCAGCATGCGGGTAACCCTGATTGACTCCCTGCAAAAGCGGCTGAACTTTTTGAAACAGGTGGTGCAGGAGTTGGGCTTGGGACAGGTGCGCTGCCTCCACGCCAGAGCCGAGAATGCAGGCCAGGACCCTGCCCTGCGGGAAAAGTTCGATGTGGTAACGGCTCGGGCGGTGGCAGCCCTTCCGGTACTGGCTGAGTACTGTCTGCCGCTGGTACGGGTAGGAGGAACCTTTTACGCCATGAAGGGCCGTCATTTCCAGGAGGAAACGGACGAGGCACACCATGCAGTAGAGGTGCTGGGCGGTAAAATCAAGGAAGTACGGCCGGTAACCCTGCCGGGGCTGGATGACCAAAGGGCCATTATTACTATCGAGAAGGTGCGGCATACGCCGGCTCAGTATCCTCGGAAAGCTGGAACTGCCAGCAAGAAGCCCTTATAAAAGAATACCTTTCCTTAAAAGGCAATGTTTCACGTGAAACATTGCTCTCCTGTATTCCCGCTTGCAGTACTGCAAGGGGATAATCCAGCAATTAGCCTGATTTATGGCTTTGGCGACTGCTGACTTGGCGGTGCAGGACCCTCAGAAAAAAATGTTGAGCTGTCCCTGAAGGAAAAGCCTCTTCTTAGGATTAGACCAGGTGTAAGAAATGACTGCTTGCGGAAATGCAGGGGTAGACGCTTCGTTTCACAGACTCCAGGGCAATGTTTCACGTGAAACATTGCCCTGGAATAGTATTAATAAGTTGACTTAGCTATGGAAAAGCTCCTAGCCTCGCTTCCCTGGAAACGAAAAAATGGTAATGGCCAGAGCTAAGAAATCCGCAATGCTCCAAAAAGAAATGAAAGACCGCTCCAAAGGGAGAAAATATAAAAGAGTATCAGTGAGAGGGTTGTTACAGGAAACACTGACAGCAAAATAGTGAATGCTTCACGTGAAACATTCACTATTTTGCTTTTTATGTAGGAAAAAAGCCTGGGTTTTCTCCATTTTGACACAAGCTGTGATACAATAATAGCCAGTGCATCAAAAATGAAAGCGAAGGAGTGACACTCATGTCCCAAATACTTGCTGTGGCCAACCAAAAGGGCGGTGTAGGAAAGACGACTACCAGCATCAATTTGGCAGCCTGCCTGGCGGAAAGCCGCAAGAAGACCCTTCTGGTGGACCTGGATTCCCAGGGAAATGCTACCAGCGGCCTGGGCATCGATAAAAGCAGCCTGACCCAATGCATGTACGATGTATTGGTGAATAATGTGGATATGGCTAGCCTAATTCAGCCTACAGCCTGGAAAAACCTTTGGGTTGCACCGGCAACCATGAACCTGGCCGGAGCGGAAATTGACTTGATTGACAAGAAAAATCCGGCCAATGCCCTGAAAAAACATTTGAATAAAATCCGGGATAACTATGATTATGTGATTATTGACTGCCCTCCGGCCTTGAGCCTGTTGACAGTCAACGCACTGACGGCTGCAGATGCGGTGTTGATTCCCATCCAATGCGAATTCTACGCCTTGGAAGGGGTTACCCAACTGATGCAGACGGTGGAACGGATTCGGCAGACCAGCAATCCGGAACTGAAAATCAATGGCATTGTGATGACCATGACGGATACCCGGACCCATTTGTCCAATGATGTAGTGGAACAGGTGAAAAGTCATTTCCCGGACCTGATCTACAAGACGATGATTCCCCGGTCCGTACGGTTGGGCGAAGCCCCCAGCTATGGACAGCCGATTACGGTCTATGATCCCCGGGGCAAGGCAGCAGAAGCCTATAAGGCACTGGCAAGAGAGGTGAAGCGGCGTGGCAAGTAAAAAAGGCGGGCTGGGTGCAACCGGCCTGGATAGAATGTTCGGCAGCCGGGCTAAGGCATCGGCACCGGCAGTGGAAGAGAAAAAAGAAGGGGATACTGTCACGGAATTGGCCGTAAAAGACCTGGTTCCTAACCCCTACCAGCCCCGGCATACCTTTGATCCGGAGAAAATGCAGGACCTGATTCATTCCGTCAAGGAAAGCGGGGTTATTCAGCCTCTGATTGTCCGGAAAAAAGGCCGGCAGTATGAAATTGTAGCAGGGGAACGGCGCTGGAGAGCCGCCAAAGAAGCCGGCCTTGCCAAAGTTCCTGTGGTAGTACGTACCTACGACGATGCGGCCATGATGGAAGTGGCCCTGGTGGAAAACCTGCAGCGCAGCGACCTGGATCCTTTGGAAGAAGCCCGGGGCATCAAACGCATGATGGAAGCCCTGCAGCTGACCCAGGAAGAGGCTGCCAAGCGGCTGGGCAAAAGCCGGGCTGCCGTGGCCAATACCCTGCGGCTGCTGAATCTGCCGGAGGCTGCTGCCCAACTGGTGGCGGAAGGCCAGCTGACTGCTGGCCAGGTACGGCCTCTTTTAGGTCTGGAAGATCCAGAAAAAATCACGGAACTTGCCCAGCAGGCTGCGGCCGAGGGCTGGAGTGCCCGGGCTGTAGAAGAAGTGGTGAACCGGGAAAAGCAGGCGGACCAAAAGGTGGATTATTTGCAGCAGCTGAATGATCTGCTGGGAGATGAAGCCCCGGAAAAAGGGAAAAATAAGAGCAAAAAAGCCCTGAAAAAGGCACAGAATGTCTATGTCCGCGGCTTTCAGGACCAGCTTACCGAGTATTTAGGAACCCGGGTGAAAATTGAACCGGCCAAAAAGGAAAATGGCGGCCGGATTATCATTGAGTACTATAATGATGATGATTTGGAACGGGTTTACGACCTGCTGAAAGAAAAAGATGAGAAACCTTCCAGCTCAGGGACTCCCGGAAAATTTACCGTGTGAGAAGGGTGTGGAATAAGCAATGATAGGAGCAGGAACCCTGGCCAACGCTGGGGCAATTGTGGCCGGCAGTGTGGTGGGTCTCGCCGCCGGCCGCGGAATCAAGGAAAAATACCAGGAAACGGTGCTGTATGGCCTGTGTCTTTGTGTAATGATGCTGGGCCTGCAAATGGCTTTTCAGGGCAAACATATTATGATTACCATCAGCAGTCTGGTGCTGGGCTCCATTATTGGAGAAGCCATGGATATCGAGGCCAAATTGGAACGATTTGGTACCTGGCTGGCCAAAAAGGTTCAAAGCCGGCGAAAAACCACTAGTGCCGGAGATGAAGGGGCCTTTGTTCAGGGTTTTATGTATGCCAGCCTGATCTACTGCGTAGGAGCCATGGCCATTGTAGGGTCCATTCAGGACGGCCTGGGGGGAGATCCCACGACCTTGTACACCAAGGCAGCCCTGGATGGTCTCAGCGGCATCATCTATGCCGCCAATATGGGCGTAGGCGTGCTTTTTTCCGCCTTGTCCGTATTGGTCTACCAGGGCGCTTTAACGGCTCTGGCAGGGCTTTTGGGGCCCTATATGAGTCCTGAAGTGGTGCAGGAGATTGCTGCCAGCGGTGGGCTGATGATCTTCGGCATTGGCATCAATATGACCAAGCTGCTGAAAATCCGAATCGGGAACATGCTTCCTGGCTTGGTGGTGGCTGGGGTCGCTGCCGTTATTTTCTTATAAAATACTTGCAGATTTAACCCAAAAAGAGTATAATACTTTCCATCGGGGTTATAGCTCAGTTGGTTAGAGCGCATCGCTCACATCGATGAGGTCTACGGTTCGAGTCCGCATAACCCCACCAATTGAAGTGTTGGCATTGCAGTTTGCTGCAATGCCTTATTTTTTTGCCTTTCTTGCAGGCAGAGAAGAGAAAACCTCGCAAAAGGCCCCAAATTGCCCTGAGAGACGCCGTGCTTTAATACGCGTAAACTAGCTAGGAAAAACTAAAAAATCCCGTTACAGGGCAAATCTGGGCCTGCTATTTGAGCCCTCTTGCCCTGGAAAGTGGGGCTCTGGCGAGAAAAGGCGCACCCCAGTTGGAAAGGAAAGCGGTGCAGCAGCGCCAGGTGAAGCAGGTACTGGGAAAAGGAAGCAGCGGCTGCCAGGACCTGCGGCGCCTGGTAATTCCGGCTGCTCGGGTCTATTAGAATGCTTTTGCGGAAAAAATCAGGGAAGAGATGTTCCAGGGTTCTGCCTACCAACAAGCGCACAAGCAGGTAAATCCGCAGGCATTTTCCCGCTGTAGCTGCTTTTTGCCAAGCTTTTTGCTGCATTGTTCACGGTCATTTCTGCGTCCTCCCTTTTTTGCCGGAAAAATTTCCGCTTATTTTATGGAGCTTGGAGCGTTTTGCTCTGGGCTCCTATTTCTTTTGCGCAAAGCTGGTTCTTGCCTGTTTTTGGCGGTCCTTTACGGCTGCCTAGCCAAACTCAGCTGGACCTATTGCTTTCTGGAATCCCCTTGTGGCTTTTGGAGTTATTTTGCTGGGCCCTTTGCTGTCCTGCAAGTTGGGTCTATTTTAGCCCCTGCTGCCCTTTTTGCAGGTCATTTCTTCTGGTTAAAGAAAAGTATTTTCTGCATAAAAATGCAGTATCCTTGGGAACCGTATTTTACAGGCTCATTGGCAATGTGCACGTCGGATGGACAATCCGGCGCAGGCAGAAAAACGCAGCCAGAAAAAACCTCCTGCAGCGGCAAGCCGGGAAGAAGCACTGAAAGAATGGAACTAGTAAGCCATAAATGCTTTTTAAAGAAAGAATTTGAACATTACGAAGCAATTTATGCTTAATCTAGAAGGAAAATAACAATTTTTAGGCTAATTTGGCCTATTTTTTGTGTTTGAAGTGCTGATTGCTTCTGGAAAAGCAGGGGGGCAGCCTGTCTGCCAAAAGGGGCTAAGCTTGCGCCGATTTCAGCTAAGGGGTTACTGGTGGAATAGAAGTGCATAAATATACAGATTTAAACTGCATACTTATGCATGTCAATTCTGCTTTTCTTATAGGACACTCTTTATTTACTGAGTTACTTCATTTTTCATAGGAGGACTGCTACAATACAGGAGAAGGGAGCTGACACCATGTACAAAAAGAAAATGGAAGAAGACATACGCTGCCCGTTGGAATACGGACTGGAGCTGTTTGGCGGAAAATGGAAATCCCGGATTCTCTGTGTTTTGGCCTCCCAGGGAAATCTGCGCTACAGCCAGCTGCGCCGGGAAATGAGCAATATTACCGATGCGGTGCTGGCTACTACCCTGAAGGAACTGCTGCAGGCTGGGATGATTGCCCGGAAGGCCTATGAGGAAATTCCACCCCATGTGGAATACAGTCTGACGGCAAAGGGCCGCTCTGCGGTACCCATTCTCCAGGAAATCTGCCAATGGTCGGGCTTATTTTATAAGGAAACAACTACGGCGCACCCGTTGACCCAATGTGAGCGCTGCGATTATAAATCCCCTGAATGACTCCTGGCAAAGCGTCCCGGTACAGTGGGGGATGCTTTTTTGCTGTGCCGGAAAAGGCTGGACCGGGTTTGGTCCTGGCCGGCTGTATCATTGCCGAGTATTTTTGTAGTATAATATTTAAATACCCATTTGCAGCAGACGGGTATCGTCTGTTGGGAGAGGAGCTGGAGGACCGCTTCTGCAAGGGCGGAAACGGCGTTTTTCCTTGCTCCTGGAACTCACGGTTTTGCCGTGGGGGTATAGCCCTTGAATTGGTTTGTTTAAAGGAGTTTGTCATGTTTGTCTATGCAGATAACGCAGCCACCACAGGCGTCAGCAAAAAGGCGCTAGCGGCGATGCTGCCCTATTTTACGGAAAAATACGGGAACCCTTCCAGTGCCTATCCCTTTGGCCAGGAAGCTTCCCGGGCCCTGATTCAGGCGAGGGAAACCATTGCCCGCTGCCTGGGGGCGCTGCCCAGCGAAATCACCTTTACCTCGGGGGGCAGTGAAGCCGACAACCAGGCCCTTTGGACGGCAGCCCTGAAGGGGAAAGCCCAGGGGAAATGCCATCTCATTGCGTCCTCGGTGGAACACCATGCGGTGCTGCACACTTTAAAGGTCCTGGAGGAAAATGGCTTTACGGTAACCTTGCTGCCGGTAGATGCCAACTGTCAGGTGTCCCCGGAGGCGGTGCAGGAAGCCCTGCGGCCGGATACCTGCCTGGTCTCCGTGATGGCGGCCAACAATGAAACCGGCGCCCTGCAGCCCATTCAGGCAATTGGCCGGCTGTGCCAAAAGGCGGGGGTCCCTTTCCATACGGATGCCGTCCAGCTGGTGGGGCATTTGCCCCTTTCGGTCAAGGCCTGCGGTGCCACCCTGCTGTCCCTTTCCGCCCACAAGTTCCATGGACCCAAGGGCGTAGGTGTGCTTTTTGCCAAACGGGGTTACGAATTGAAAAGCCTGATTCAGGGGGGCGCTCAAGAACGGGGAAAACGGGCTGGTACTGAAAATGTACCCGGGATTGTAGGTATGGCAGCAGCTCTGGAAGAGGCCTGTGCCAATCAGGAAGCAGCCCGGACCCGGCTGTCCGCCGCCCGGGATCAGCTCCAGGAACGGTTCCTTGCGCTGCCGGAGGTCAAAGTCCACAGTGCAGGGGCGGACCGGCTGCCCGGCCATTTGAACGTGGCTTTTGGGGGCGTTTCCTCGGAAGCCCTGCTGCCTATTTTGGGGGAACGGGGCATCTGCGTGTCCGCCGGTTCGGCCTGCGCTTCCGGGTCCCCAGAACCCAGCCACGTGCTGCTTGCCATGGGCTGCAGCCCAGAGGAAGCCAAGAGCTCTCTGCGTTTTTCCCTGGGGGACTCTATTACCCAGGAACAGATCGATTATCTCTATACGGAAACCTGTCAGGCGGTAGAACGTCTGCGGCAGATACACCGGCAGCCTAAGCCGGAGAAAGGCTGGTAAATATGAAGGCGTTAATTGCCATGAGCGGTGGGGTGGACAGCTCGGTTGCCGCCAAGCTGATGCAGGAGCAGGGCTATGACTGCATTGGCTGCACCATGAAGCTGTACAACAACCCGGATGCCGGGTGCAATTCCAAGACCTGCTGTTCCCTCAGTGATGTGGAGGACGCCCGGAGCGTGGCTGCCCGGCTGAATATGCCCTTTTATGTCTTTAACTATACGGAAGAGTTCAAGGACCAGGTAATGGAAAAGTTCGCCGAGAGCTATACCCGGGGAGAAACTCCCAATCCCTGCATTGACTGCAACCGCTTCCTGAAGTTTGGGGCCCTGTATGAACGGGCCCAGGAACTGGGCTGCGACTGCGTGGTGACGGGCCATTATGCCAGGATCCGGAAAACCCCGGAGGGCCGCTACGAACTGCTGCGGGCCCTGGACCCGGCCAAAGACCAGAGCTACGTCCTGTACAACCTGACCCAGGAGCAGCTGGCCCATACCCAATTTCCTTTGGGCATCTACCACAAGACCAAAACCCGGGAAATTGCTGCGGAAAACGGTTTTATCAATTCCCAGAAGCCGGACAGCCAGGACATCTGCTTTGTGCCCAACGGTTCCTATACCGATGCCGTCCAGCGGATTTTGGACTATAAGCCCCAGCCCGGCCCTTTCCTGGACCTTGAAGGCCGGGTGATTGGCCAGCACAAGGGCATTATCTACTACACTTTGGGCCAGCATAAGAAATTGGGACTGAACCAGCCGGATTATCCCCTGTATGTGGTGCGCATTGATCCGCAGCGCAACGCAGTGGTGGTAGGTCCTTCTTCCGCCCTGTTTTCCCGTTCGGCCCGGGTAACGGGGGCCAACTGGATCAGCGGCCAGGTGCCCGAAGCGCCGGTACGCTGCCAGGTCAAGGTCCGTTACCGGCAGGAAGCCCAGCCGGCAGTGGTTACGGCTACGGGCCCGGATACCTTTGAGATTCTCTTTGATGAGCCTCAGCGGGCCATTACTCCCGGCCAGGCCGCCGTACTCTATGACGGGGACGTGGTGCTGGGCGGAGGCACCCTGGAAGCGGAGAAAACGGGCGAAACTAAAAAATAACGGGAGAAAAAGTTTTCTCTTGCGATTTTTTGTTTCCTATGATACAATTACAAGGCTGTATATAAAACTTATATACTTCTTCTGCCCTCATGGTAGAGGAGCAAATCCAAAGGAGGAGGTGATTTCGTGAATAACTACGAAGTCATGTACATCGTTAAGCCGGTAGAGGAAGACGCTTTCAACGCTGTTGTAAAGAAGTTCGATGATCTGCTGGTTGCTAACGGCGCCACTATTGAAAAAACCGATAAGTGGGGCAAGAAACGCTTAGCATATCCTATTCAAGACTTTAATGATGGCCTGTATGTTCTGACCACTTTTGCTGCTGAACCGGCATGCGTGAAGGAACTGGACCGTGTCATGAAGATTACTGATGAAATGCTGCGTCATATGATCATTCGCAAAGGCGAATAAGGAGGGTTGGTGTATGAATCGCATTGTACTGTTGGGCCGTCTGGTACGGGATCCGGAAGTCCGGGTTACTCCTACGGAAAAAACGGTCTGCACCTTTACTCTGGCAGTTGATCGTCCATTTTCTTCAAGAAATGGTCAGCGGGAAGCGGATTTTATCAACATTGTCACTTGGAATAAAACCGCTGAAGTATGTGGGAACTATTTGTCCAAAGGACAGAGAGCCCTGGTAGAAGGCCGGCTGCAGATCCGCAGCTACGACGGTAAAGACGGCAACAAGCACTACGTGACGGAAGTCATCGCAGATCATGTCGAATTTATCGAAACGAAAGGTTCCGCTAACCGCGGCACCGATTCCGGCGCTTCTTCCCAGAACAATTCCTCTCACGGCAGCAGCAATGCTGGCCCCATGGGTGGATTTGGCTCTGAAGTCGGTTTTGACGAAGAAATCCCCTTCTAAAAGGGAGGATAGAGAAGCGTTATGATTAAACGTGATAGAGGTAACAGAAGACCTAGAAGAAAAGCTTGCTTCTTCTGCGTCGATAAAGTGCAAGAAATCGATTACAAAGATGCAGCTAAACTGCGCAAGTTCATCACTGAACGGGGCAAGATTCTGCCGCGCCGTATTTCCGGCACCTGTGCAAAACATCAACGTCAGTTGACCATTGCCATCAAACGGGCTAGAAACGTTGCATTGCTGCCTTTTACGGCTGAATAATTGTAAAAACGAGACAGATCCCTTGGGGGTCTGTCTTTTTTTTACCAAATCATGTAAAATATAATATTACCATATCAATTACTGGTTTGGCCCTGAAATGCACCTGCGTTTCCCCTGGGTCCAGAACCATTGAGTAAGGAGGCCAATTTGCAGATAAGAAAAACGTCCGCAGTGGTGGAATCCGGAATCCTGGCTGCCATCGCGGTTATTTTTACCTTGGTAGGGAACTACATTCCCGTGCTGGATATGATCGTCAACATCCTGTGGCCCCTGCCCATTATTCTTTGCGGGCGGAGGAACGGACTGAAATGGAGCATTTCCTGCCTGGTGGTGACAGGCTGCGTGGTAGCCGTACTGTTGTCCCCGCTCCAGGCCCTGACCCAGTGCCTGATTCTGGGCCTGATTGGCCTGATGATGGGCTGGGCCATGCGCCGGCAGATGTCCCCCGGGCAGACCCTGCTTATGGGCAGTCTGGGCGCCTTTATTTCCACGGTGCTCAGCGTGCTGGCGGCCTACGTGTTCATGCACATCAACGTGGTGGAAGTGTTCTTCCAGTCCGTGGATGAATCCCTCCAGCTCAGCAACCAGATGTTCGAGACCCTGGGCATGAGCGGCATGACGGCTGTCCAGGCGGCCCAGGTGCGCCAGTTGTTTGAACTGGTGCTGCCCGCTGGGGTGCTCCTCAGCGCACCGGTTACGGCCCTGGCCAACTATTGGGCTGCCCGGAAGATTCTGGCCCGGATGGGGGATTATTATCCCTGGTTCCCGCCCTTTTCCCAGTGGGCCATTCCCAAATTGACCCTGCTGCCCTATGGGGTCGGACTGGCGCTGATTGTCCTGCACCAGAATGCCCAGGATTCCTTGCTTTACCGGGGCGGTTACACGTTGTATATGATGGCCAGTATGTTCCTGCTGCTGCAGGGGCTGTGCCTGATCCGCTGGTTTGTGGAATACCGGCATTATCCCCGTTTCCTGCTGCCGCTGGCCCTGGTACTGACCTTTACCATGCCGGTGGTCTCCCAGTTTGTGGTGGTTTTGGGCGCCTATGACATGGTATTCGATATCCGGAAAATCCGTAGGAAACAAAACGGGGACAAACAGTAGGGGGATATTATGGACGAGAAATCGCGCAGAAATATTTGGCAGTCGGTGCGCATTGGCGTGGCCCTGATCGGGACCGTGCTGGTGGTCTACGGGATCTGTGTGAACCAGGCCCTGTGGACGGCCGTGGGCTTTGCTTCTGTGCTGTTGGTGTACTATCTGACCTTCCGCAGCAACCGGCTGCGGGAAGCCTGGTTCAACCATTCCATGACCACGGTGGTCCGGAATATTGAACGGGCCAACAATTATGCGGTGCAGCGGATTCCCATCGGCATCGGGGTCTTCGACAAGGAAGGCCATCTCCAATGGCGGAACCGGCTGTTCAACGAGTACGTAACTGTGGACGCACCCTCCGGAACGGCCTTGGAAAAAATCCTGCCGCCGCCGGAAAACAACTTTGCCACCCTGCGGCTGCGGGATGCGGAAAAGCAGATCAAGATTGGGGACCGGATTTACCAGATGCTGGTACGCCGGATCCAGATTACCGATGACCCCGCCGACGATACGGGCATTGTGCTGTATCTCACGGACATTACGGACCGGCAGCGTCAAAAACGCCGGTACGAGGATGGCCGGCCGGTGGTGGCCTATGTGCAGTTCGACAACTACGACGATGCCATGAAGGGACTCAACGAAAACGAGCGGGCCAGCCTTTTGGTAGATGTGACCAAGGCCATTGGCGGCTGGGTAGACGAGGTCCATGGCTATTTCCAGAAATGCACGGAAGATTTGTACGTGGTGGGCCTGAGCTGGAAGGGTCTTAATGAAACCATCGGGAAAAAATTCCCGGTGCTGGACAAAATCCGGGAAATCAAAACCAGCAGCCGGATCAACCCCACCATCAGCATTGGGGTGGGGGCTGTAGGCAAGAACCTTTCCGAAATGAGCCAAAAGGCCCAGGCTTCCCTGGACCTGGCCCTGGGCCGGGGCGGTGACCAGGCCGTAGTCAATATCGAAGATGAAATGCATTTCTACGGAGCCAGAGGTTCCGTACAGGCCAAGAATACCCGGGTTCGGGCTCGGATTGTGGCCCAGGCCATCCACGAGCTGATGACCAACGCCGACCAGGTGATGGTCATGGGCCACGCCAACGAAGATTACGATGCCCTGGGGTCCGCCATCGGGGTGGCCAAAATGGCTCTGACCCTGGGCAAGAGCTGCTGCATCGTCAACAGCGGCCAGGGTTCTTCTTTAAAGAAACTGGAAACGGTTTCTAAGGATCAGAGCGACCGGTACCTGTCCCTGATTGTGGATGAGGAAGAAGCCCTGAAACGGCTGACTCCGGGCTGCATCCTGGTACTGGTGGACCACCACCGGGCCATGCTCAGTGCGGCACCCAAGGTGCTCCAGGCCGTGAAGAAACGGATTATCATTGACCACCACCGCCGGGCAGAGGATGCCATTAAGGACGTAATGCTGCAGTACATGGAGCCGTCCACTTCCTCCACCTGCGAAATGGTCACGGAAATCCTCCAATATTTCCAGAACCGGATGAGTTTTTCTGAAGTGGAAGCCACGGCCCTGTACGCAGGGATTCTGGTGGATACGAAAAACTTTGCCGTTCAGACCGGGGAACGGACCTTTGAAGCTGCGGCTTTCCTGCGGCGGAACGGGGCGGATCCCCATATGGTTTCCCAATTGTTCAAGGACGACGAAAATACGGTGCTGACCCGGGCGAAAATCATTACTGAAATGAAGACGCCCTTGCCGGGGCTGGCCCTGTCCGTCCACAAATGCTCCGCCCAGGACAAGGATACCTCCGTGATTGTGGCCCAGGCAGCCGATGAGCTGCTGACCATGGACGATATCCACGTCAGTGTGGTGCTCAGCGAAAATGAAAAGGGCGTCAGCATCAGCGCCCGCAGTGACGGTTCCGTCAATGTGCAGGTGATGATGGAAGAGCTTGGCGGCGGCGGTCACCAGACCGTAGCCGGGGTGCAGGTCAAGGACGTAAAGGCAGAAGATTTAGTGCCCAAGGTCATTGCCCTGGCCAAAGAACAAATGAAGGAGAGCGATACCGATGAAAGTGATTCTGCTGCAGGACATCAAGAAGTTGGGTAAAAAAGGTGAAATTATTGAGACGGCGGAAGGTTATGGCCGCAACTATCTGATTCCCCGGGGCATGGCGGAAGAAGCTACGTCCCAGAACCTGAACCAGGCCAAACGGGACCAGCAGGTAGCTGCCCACCGGAAAGCCCAGGCTCATGACGAAGCCGTAATCCTGGCTTCCCAGCTGGAAAAGGTTACGCTGCATATGAAAGTGAAAGTGGGCGCCAACGGCAAGCTGTTTGGCTCCATTGCGTCCAAGGATGTGGCAGAAGCCCTGCTGGCTCAAACCGGCATGGAAGGGGTGGACCGCCGCAAAATCGAAATTCCGGAAGTGATCAAGAGCCCGGGCGAATACAAAGCCACGGCCAAATTGATGCCGGATATTACCGCTACCTTTAAGGTATTGGTAGAGACGGAGGAATAATGGAAGAACGTATACCCCCACAAAATGTCGAAGCGGAACAAAGCGTCCTGGGAGCTATGCTCATCAGCCGCGATGCCATCGATAAAGCTGGGGAAATCCTGACGGAAGAGGATTTCTACCGCCAGGACGACCGGATCATCTTTTCAGCCATTATGGACCTGCACGGCCGCAATGAGGCTGTGGATCTGGTCACGGTTACCGAAGAACTGCGGAAAATGGGAAAGCTGGAAGCCATTGGCGGTACGGCGGCCATTACAGCCCTGAGCAACGCAGTTCCCACGGCAGCCAATGTGGTTTACCATGCCAAGATTGTGGAGGAAAAGTCCCTGCGCCGGCAGCTGATTGAGGCTGCCACCGACGTGGCGGCCAGTGGCTACGAAGAAGAAGAGGATATTGCCCAGACCATCGATAAGGCGGAGCAGAAAATCCTGGCCGTGGCCAACCGGAAGCATTCCGGCGGCATGGTAAAAATCAAGGATATTGTCAAAGCCGCCATGGGCCGGATTGAGGAATTGTACGATTCCAAGGACGCCTACACCGGGCTGCCCACCGGCTTTACGGACTTTGACAGAATGACCAGCGGCCTGCAGCCCTCCGACCTGATTATCGTGGCTGCCCGCCCGTCCATGGGTAAATCTTCCCTGGTACTGAACATTGCAGAGCACGTGGCCATCAAGGGGCATAAGTCCGTGGCCTTCTTCTCCCTGGAAATGAGCAAGGAGCAGCTGGTGCAGCGTATGCTGTGCTCCGGCGCCGATATTGACGCCTCCCGGCTGCGAATTGGCCAGCTTCAGGACAGTGAATGGCCCAAACTGGTGAAGGCCGCTGACGAACTCAGTGAGTCCAAGATCATGATGGACGATACCCCGGGGATTACCGCCCTGGAAATGCGGTCTAAATGCCGGCGCTGGAAAAACGAAAATGGTCTTGACCTTATTATCGTGGACTATCTGCAGCTGATGCAGGGGTCCTCCCGTCGGGCCAGTGACAACCGGCAGCAGGAAATGAGTGAGATTTCCCGTTCCCTGAAGGGCCTTGCCCGGGAACTGAATGTTCCCCTGATTGCCCTGTCCCAGCTGAGCCGGAGCGTGGAATCCCGTACCAGCAAGCGCCCTATGCTTAGTGACTTGCGGGAATCCGGCGCTTTGGAACAGGATGCGGATATTGTTTGCTTTATTTACCGGGATGATTACTACAACCCGGATACGGATCAAAAGAACATTGCCGAACTGATTGTGGCAAAGCATCGTAACGGACCTGTAGGAACCGTACAGCTGTTCTTCAAGAAGGATACTACCCGGTTTGCAGATTTGACCAAAGACCATATAGGGTAAGCCGCCCCAGGCGGAAGGGCTGCTCCTGCTGCTGGCAATTGCCAGTGGTGGGGGCAGTTTTTTGTGCCCAAACGGGGAAATTTCCGGAAAACCCGGAAGAAGGGAAAAAAAGGATTTGACAATGTTCGGAATTTTGCACCCATAATCCGGGCCAGCCCTCTTTTTTCTGTAACAGAAGAATTTGCAGGAACTTTTTCAGGGAAAAGTACCCGGTTTTTCTGGGGTAAAAGTGAAAAAGAAGGAACAAAATAGGAATTTTTCCGGGTTTCCTGCTAACATTCTATTATTGTCATTGCTATACGTTCGGTAAAATGATACAATAAACCCGTATGTGAAGGCTGCTTCACAGGATTTAAATTGGAGCCGAACGGAAGGCACTGCCTTTCCTGGCAGAAGCCTGGTTCCACACAGGGCACGCGGCAAAGGCGGCGTGTTTTCAGCTATGCCATTTTTTCTATTCTAAGGAGGAAGTTACTGTGATTCCACGTTATACCGGCAAAGAAATGGGTTCCATCTGGACGGAAGAAAATGAAGACCGCACAATGGTCAAGGTCGAAATTCTGGCTTGCGAAGCCATGAACAAATTGGGGATTGTTCCCGATGATGCCCTTCATGACATCCAAACCAAGGCTGATTTCGAATTGGACCGGGTTCACGAAATTGAAAAAGTCACCAACCACGATATCATCTCCCTGCTGACCAACGTGGCAGAGCATGTAGGCGATGCCTCCAAATACATTCATAAAGGCTTAACCTCCAGCGATGTTAAGGATACCGCCATGGGCGTCATGATGCGGGATTCCTGCGAAATCCTGATCCGGCTGGAAAAGGAACTCCACGATGTCCTGAAAACCCAGGCCCAAAAATACCGTCATACCATCTGCGTCGGCCGTACCCACGGCATTCATGCAGAACCCATGACCTTCGGGCTGAAGTTCCTGCTGTGGATGGATGAAACGGAACGGAATATCGAACGCCTGGAACTGGCCAAGAAATACATTTCCGTAGGCAAACTCAGCGGCGCTGTGGGCACCTACTCCAATATTGATCCGTTCGTGGAAAAATATGTCTGCGAAAAACTGGGTCTGGAACCGGTTAAACTGGCTACCCAGGTTGTCCAAAGAGATCGTCATGCTTTCTACCTGACCACCATTGCCGTTTGCGGCGCTACCCTGGAAAAGATGGCTACGGAAATCCGTGCCCTGCAGCGTACCGATATTCGGGAAGCGGAAGAGTATTTTGCTCCTGGCCAGAAGGGTTCTTCTGCCATGCCCCACAAACGCAATCCCATTACCTGCGAAAAGATCTGCGGCCTGGCCCGGGTTCTGCGGGGCAATGCCCAGGCAGCCCTGGAAAACGTGGCCCTGTGGCATGAACGGGATATTTCCCATTCTTCCGTAGAACGGATTATCCTGCCGGATTCTACCATCCTGCTGGATCATATGCTGCGGAAAACCAAGAATATCATGGAAAAACTGTTGGTTTATCCGGATGCCATGATTGCCAACCTGAACAAGACCGGCGGTCTGATCTACAGCCAAAACCTGCTGGTTGCCCTGGTAGGCAAAGGCGTGCTGCGGGAAGATGCCTACAAGTGGGTACAGCGCAACGCTATGGCCCGCTGGCTGGAAGGCGCTGACTTCAAGACCAATGTGGAAGCTGACCCGGATATCGATAAGTACCTGACCAAAGAAGAAGTGGAAGCCTGCTTCGAACCGAAACATATGCTGAAGCATGTGGATGAAATCTACGCCCGGTACGGCATGTAACTGTTAGAAGAAGGAGATTGATTCTATGTCATCTGTTGTTGTGATTGGTTCCCAATGGGGGGACGAAGGTAAAGGCAAAATCGTAGATTATCTGGCCCAGCAGGCCGATACAGTAGTCCGTTATTCCGGCGGTTCCAATGCCGGTCATACGGTTGTGGTCAACAATGTGGAATTCAAGCTGCGCTTGCTGCCCAGCGGCATTCTGTACAAGGACAAGACCTGCATCCTGGGGAACGGAGTTGTTATCAATCCCCGTGTGGTGCTGCAGGAAATTGCCGACATGAAGGCCAAAGGTGTGGACACCAGCAATTTGCTGATCAGCGACCGGGCCCATGTGGTGTTTCCGTATCACGAAAAGCAGGATGAATTGCAGGAAGCAGCTTTGGGAGATGCCAAAATCGGCACCACCAAAGGCGGCATTGGTCCCTGCTACATGGATAAATATGCCCGTACCGGCATCCGGGTCTGCGACCTGATGAATCCGGAAATTCTGGCAGAAAAACTGAAGAGAACCCTGGCCGTGAAAAACGACCTGTTCACCAAATTGTATGGGGCAGAACCCATGGAATATGAACCCATGCTGAAGGATTACCTGGCCTACGCTGAAGAACTGCGGCCCCATGTAACCGACACCAGCGTGGTGCTGGGCAACAAGTTTGACGAAGGCGCCAATGTGCTGTTTGAAGGGGCCCAGGCTACGTTCCTGGACATCGACTACGGCACCTATCCCTACGTAACCAGCTCCAACCCCACCGCCGGCAATGCGGCTACGGGCAGCGGCGTAGGTCCCCTGTACATCGACCATGTGGTGGGCGTGGTAAAAGCCTATACCACCCGGGTAGGGGAAGGCCCCTTTGTCTGCGAACTGTTTGATACCGATGGCCCCGGCACGTACCTGAGAAACACCGGCCATGAATTTGGCACGGTTACGGGACGGCCCCGCCGCTGCGGCTGGCTGGATGCCTTCATGGTGAAATATGCAGCCCGGCTCAACAGCATGGATTCCCTGGCCATTACCCGTCTGGATATTCTGGACGGTTTGGACACCATTAGAATGTGCACCGGTTGGACCATTGACGGCAAAGCCATCCAGCACATTCCTGCGGACCTGTCCATTCTGGCCCAGGCCAAACCGGTTTACGAAACCTTCAAGGGCTGGAAAAAGGATATTTCCGGCGTCCGGAAATACGAAGACCTGCCGGAGGAAGCCCAGGTATATCTGAAGCGCCTGAGCGAAGTGGTAGGTGTGCCCATCGGAATTATTTCTGTCGGCCCCAACCGGGATCAGACCTTCTCCCTGAAGAAGTTCTTCGATTAAGCAAACTACAAGTTATAAAAAATACGCTGTGCCTGTGGGCACAGCGTATTTTTGTTAGGGAAGAAAGTTAAAACCAAAAAAGAAAAGGAGCTTTTAGGTTTACTATCCCTTTTTATACCATTTCTTCCGGATGGAAAACCTTATCAAATTCTTCTTCTTTCATATAGCCCAGTTTCAGGACCGCTTCCTTCAGGGAAATATTGTCCTTGAAGGCCTGCTTGGCCACGACGACGCAGCGGTCGTAGCCGATGTAGGGGCTTAGGGCGGTAACCAGCATCAGGGAATGGTGCAGGTTGTAGGCCATCTTTTCCCGGTTGGCCTTGATGCCGATGACGCAGTTTTTCCGGAAGGAAACCATCACGTCGGTCAGCAGCTGGACGGACTGGAGGAAGTTGTAGATGGTGACCGGCAGGAATACGTTCAGCTGGAAGTTCCCCTGGGAAGCGGCAAAGCCAATAGCGGCATCATTGCCCATGACCTGGACAGCTACCATGGTGACAGCTTCGCATTGGGTGGGGTTCACCTTGCCGGGCATAATGGAGGAGCCAGGTTCGTTGGCGGGAATGGTGATTTCTCCCAGACCATCTCGGGGACCGGAAGCCAGCCAGCGTACATCGTTGGCAATCTTCATCAGGTTGGCGGCCAGGGCCTTCAGGGCACCGTGGGCGTAAACCATATCGTCCAGGCTGGTCAGGGCGTGGAATTTGTTGGGGGCCGTTACAAAAGGATGGCCGGTGTTTTCCGCAATATAGGCAGCCGCTTTGGTGTCAAAGCCTTCCGGGGCGTTGAGCCCGGTGCCTACGGCAGTACCGCCCAGGGCCAGTTCCAATAGGCCCGGCAGGGCATTTTGAATTTCTGCCTTGTTGCGTTCCAGCATGGTGCGCCAGCCGGAAATTTCCTGGGAGAAGGCGATGGGCACCGCATCCTGCAAGTGGGTCCGGCCGGTGGTGACGATGCCCTGATTGTCCTTTTCCAGCTGGGCAAAGGCAGCCGCCAGTTGGTCCAGGGCCGGCAGCAGGTGGTCCTGGAGCTTTAGCACGGCAGCAATGTGCATGGCCGTGGGGAAGGTATCGTTGGAGCTTTGGGACATATTCACGTGGTCGTTGGGGTGGAGCAGAGCTTCCCCAGCCAGTTCATTGCCCCGGTGGGCGATGACTTCGTTCAGGTTCATGTTGCTTTGGGTGCCGCTGCCGGTCTGCCAGACGGCCAAGGGGAAGTTCCCTGCCAGTTTGCCGGCCAGGATTTCGTCGCAGGCCTGGCCGATTACCTGGCACCGTTTGGCATCCAGGTGACCCAGAGCCTGGTTAGCCTGGGCGGCTGATTTTTTCAGGTAGGCAAAAGCTGCAATCACTTCTGCCGGAATCTTTTCGGTGCCAATCCGGAAGTTTTCCAGACTCCGTTCGGTTTGGGCACCCCAATATTTATCGGCTGGAACCTTGATTTCACCCATGGAATCCCGTTCCAGACGCCACTTTTCATTACTACCCATATTGCTCCCTCATTTCTTATATGATACTGCATTATTTCATAGGATGGGGGGATTGTCAAACGAAGAAACCTGTTTTTGGCCCTGGGGATTGTCCCTGAGGAAAAGCGGCGCGTTGGGCCCTAAAAAAAGACGGCCGAAGCCGTCTTTTTCACTGCTTGTTTATTTGCCCAGCTGGCTTTTGAACGTGCTGAAGAAACGGTCCACAATGCGGGTGTACATACCGTTAAAATCGCTGTCTTCCTGTCTGTCCCGGGCGTCCTCACTGGTGTATACCAGGGCCCCTGTCTTCATGCTGTACACATCGAAGCGGACGGTCAGGTACATGGTAACGTACTGCTTTTCGGGAACCTTTACCGGAATGGGAATCCGGTGGACCACATCCCGATAGCCCTTGCTGTCATGAACGGTTTCGTGGATTTCTTTTTCCTGCCATTCCGTATGGGCCGGTACCACACTGACCTGTTTTTGGCAGCGGGTGACCTTGGGAACTACATAAAGGTCGGCCCCGGCGTCAACGGCAGCTTGGGGAATGTGGACGGCGGTGCTGTCCTTTACCGTTTCTTCCTGGGGGGCGCTGGCCTCACTGCCGGGCAGGATTGCCAGGGTTCCTGGCAGCGGTGCCGTGATGATTTTCGGGTTTTTGATGGCGGCAGCCTTTTGGTTAAAAATGACCTGGAAGGAATGGGCGTTGGAAGCCATTTGCTTGGAAAGGGCATCGGTATTGACTACGGCGGTGTAGATCGTTTGATCCTTTTTAAAGGAATGGGTGGGATCAGCCCATTTGGCAAAATCCGCGTAAGCAGGAAGGGATACCAGGGTTAACGCGGCTGCCAAAAGAGGAACCAAAAGTTTTTTCTTCATGAATTCGAGCGGACCAGCCAGGGAAACAGGCTGGCCTGCTGCCTCCTTTCTCTCTCGTGGGATGGATGAACCGAAAAGTATATTTTATTTATTATATCATGAAGTAATGAATTTTTCTGAACCTTTTTGGCGAAAAATTGGGACGCAGGAACTATCGGGAGGCTCGTTTTGTCCCGGGTCAGGCTTGGGGAAAAAAAAAGGAGCAGGCTTTTGGCCTACTCCTTGGGATTTTGGTGATCCACCCGGGACTTGAACCCGGGACACCCTGATTAAAAGTCAGGTGCTCTACCAACTGAGCTAGTGAATCATAAGAAACAGCTTTATAATTATAGCGGATTTTGAGGAATATTGTCAAGGGCTATTTTCGTGAAATTAATGTTTGTGCCGCTGCTCAGTGGTCCTATCCTTGGTTTGGACAGAAAAAAGCCAGGGAAGGAATTACCTTCCCTGGTGAGCCCTTAGGCCAACAATTCCAGCAGTTTGGCTCCGGCGGTGCAGGCCGGGCAGAAGCAGTATTTGCCGCCGCTTGCCTTGACTTCCTGGGCCTTGGCCAGCATTTGGGCAGCTTGGTCAGCGCCGAACGCTTTTTTGGCTGCTTCGGAAGCAAAGAAAGGAATGACCGCATCGATGGTGTTGACATCTTCCTTCAGGGCCGCATGGAGCAGAGCGGTCAGATTGGCTTGGGCAGCAGTGCCTTCTGCATCCAGCCATTTCTGGGCCAGTTCTTTTAAGCCGCCGTAAACGCTGGGCGCAGCAACCAGATTTTTCACTTCAGCAACAATTTCCTCGTGTTTATCCATGATGATCCATCCTCTATTGTAATAACTTTTATTACATTATACACCCAATTTAGGGGGAGCGCTAGGTTTTTTTGGGAAAATCCTTTATAATAAATTCCATAGTAAGTTTCTTGGAGATGGCAGGACTTTCCTGCAGAAAGGATGTAATATGCAAAAGACCAAAAAACTGTTTTCCTTGGGGCTGCTGGCCCTGTGCTTGAGCTTGGGACTGCATTTTCCCGTCCAGGCAGCAGATTATACCAATGATATGAAAATCCCGGGAGCGGCCAAAATAACCGTCAATGAGGGGGCTGCCTCCATTGACCGGCAGTTGGACCACCAGCCGGATCCCTATTTTGCCCACCCGGATTTTTACCATATGAAGGGCAAAGGCTCCCTCCTCCTGCTGCCCCATTTCCAGACCCTCCAGCAGTCCAGTGAATGGTCCTGTGGACCGGCCGCGGCCCTGATGGTGCTCAACTGGTACGGCAAGCGGGACGGTTGGTCGGAGCAAAAGCTGGCGGACCTGCGCCATTCCTGCAAGGACCTGAAGGTAAACGGCTTCCCGGAGGGGTATCCCGGCACCACCATGGCCCAAATGGAAGACATTTTCCAAAAGGTGGGGGGCTTTAAGACCATCAGTTCCACGGACTATGCCCGGAAAGGCAAGACCTTTGGCCCGGAAGATATCAAACGCTTCCTCCAGCAGGGGCGTCCCATTATGGTATGCTGGATCGACTGGGGCGGCCATTGGCAGGATATCATCGGCTATGATGATATGGGTACGGAAAATCCCCAGGATGATGTAGTCATCATGGCGGACCCTTACGATACCACGGACCATAACCAGGACGGCTACGGGATTTATCCGGCGGCCCGGTTCTTTGCCCTGTTTGATATGTTTGGTTCCTTCCCGGAAAGCGAAGGGGGCAATCACAACCTGTTTTTGGTAGCGTACCCGGACGGGCAGTAAGGAGGCGGCTGATGACAAGACCCAAGATTACCATTCGGGTGGTGGACAAAAAGGGCCCCAGGGGCTGCCACCACGGCCATACAGCCGGCTGTACCTTTGACTGGGATACCCAGCGGGGACAGCTTTGCCCCATGGCCCAGCACGTGCTGTTTCCCTATATCGACATTCTCCGCTACGGGGGCATCATCCCCGGCATGAAGGGCAATACCCTGCGGGTAGCCTGCCCGGATGCGGACGTAATCAATATTTTTGAAATCACTGTAGAAAAAACAAATTAACCCAGAAAAAAACGGACGGCCTTTCCCCCAGGTGGGAAGGGCCGTTTTGCGGTGAATAAGAAAAAATAGTAAAAAACTTTGACTAATTAGCACTCAACTATTGACAGTGCTAACAACAAGTGGTATATTATAACCAGAACGAAGGAGAGACCAAGGAAAGGGTTCCCAAAAAGAACCGTTGCAATAGCCTTTCGGTAGTTCCAAAAGCTGACCTTCATGGCCAAGATGAACGGAGGAATGGCTTATGTTACTGCCTAGTGTATTCGATGAAAATGGTTTTGAAGATTTGATGGATGATTTTGATGATATGTTCAGCAGCCGGAATCCTTTGTACGGGAAACATGGCAGAAACATGATGAAGATGGACATTCGGGACGTGGGTGACCACTACGAACTGGATATCGATCTGCCGGGCTTCAAGAAAGAGGAAATCAAGGCGCAGTTGGAAAATGGCTATCTGACCATCCGGGCTTCCAAGGGTTTGGACAAGGATGAGAAGGATAAGAAAGGGCAATATATCCGCCGTGAACGTTCCTATGGTGAATGTGCCCGTACGGTTTATGTAGGGGAAAATATCACCGAGGCCGATGTGAAAGCCAAATACGAAAACGGCATCCTGCAATTGAGCATTCCTAAGAAAGAACCTCAGAAAGAAGAAACCAAGAAATATATCGCTATCGAAGGATAACGAGGAAGGGAACCCTCAGGGAGGGTTCCGGAGAGAATCCCGGAGTCATACGCAAGTATGGCTCCGGGATTTCTTTATGTGTGCACCTGCAAAGGAGACAATGTTTTCTGGAGGAAACACCCTTGACAACACCTTCTATCCCACGTAAACTATAATTTACAATAGTTTTTGAAAAAATTGCGAAAAAAGGAGCAACGGTCAATGGAAAAACAAATTCCGGAGTTAATTACTGTCGAAGCAGCTCGGGACACCCATCGCTGGGTGGCAGTCACCGCTCTTTTGCTGGCAATCGGCGTTATTCTGCACACCATCAGCCCCAACGTAGGAGGCGTAACCCCCAACTGGACCATTGCCATGTATTCCATTACCATTTGCCTGACCCGTCCCAGCCTGAGCCGGGCCCTGGGAATAGGCTTTGTGGCCGGCTTGACCCTGATTCCCTCCTCTAAATCCGCGTTTCCCCTGGGCAACCTGGCCAGTGAACTGTGCGGCGCAGCTACTGCCTGCATTCTGGTAAAGGCCTTTGCCCTGACCCATTTGGAAAACCTGCGGGTAAAACCCTTTATTGTGGGCTTTTTGGCCACCTTTGTCAGCGGGTCAGTATTTACCCATATTCTGAAATTGGTTCTGGGTTTGCCTTTGGTTGTGTGGATCCGGGCCATGCTGCCTCTGGTAGCTGTGATTGCCCTGGTGAACGCCCTGGTAACCCAGGCCCTGTACGGCCCGGTCCGGAAGATTTTCTTTGCAACGGAGGGTGGACAACATGAGTGAAGCGGCAATTCGGATTTCCGATTTTTATTTTGAATACCTGAACAGCGACCTGGTGCTGAAGGATATCAACCTGACCATCAAGGAAGGCTCCTTTACGGCCATCGCCGGTCCCAGCGGCGCTGGAAAAACCACCCTGTGCAAGGCCATGACGGGAATTGTCCCCCATTATTATGGCGGAAGGTACCACGGCTCGGTAGAAGTTTTGGGAGAAAATATCCAGGGCAAGAAAATTTCTGAACTGGCCATGCGGGTGGGAATTATGCTGGACGACTATGAAAGCCAGATGGTGTCCCTGACGGCGGGAGAAGAAATTGCCTTTGGCCTTTTGAACCATGGTTTTTCTCCAGATGAAGTGGATGCCCGGGTGTCCCAGGCCCTGGCAGAGGTAGGCCTTCCTGGCCGGGAAAATTACCAGCTGGACGAATTGTCCGGGGGCCAGCGGCAGCGGCTGCTGCTGGCGTCTGTACTGGCCTGTCAGCCGGAAATCCTGATTTTGGACGAACCGGTTTCGGCCCTGGATCCGGACGGAGCCCGGTCCCTGTATGCCCTGGTGCACAAAATCTACCGGCAGCAGCAGATGACCGTAGTGGTGGTGGAACATGACCTGAACTACCTGCTCCCCTACCTGACGGATCTGGTGTTAATCAGCGGCGGGGAAGCGGTGGTCCAAGGCCGCTTTGAGGAAGCTGCCCAGGCCGTCTACGAGCGGGAAGACCTGCGGGAAAACCTGCCGGAACTGTGGCAGGTGAAGCTGGGCCTGGAAAAACGGTTCCAGATCAAACTGGGCGACTGGCGCAATGAGCTGGAAGCCGAAGAAGAATTGACGCAAAAATTCCAAAGAAGGGGGACGCTGACCCATGATTGAAGCAAGTGCTGTAAACTTTGCCTACCGCCGGGGCATCCCGGTGCTTCAGGACATTACCTGCACCATTGAAGACGGGGAAGCGGTGGCCCTTTTGGGTCACAACGGCAGTGGGAAAACCACCCTGAGCCGGCTGTTCATGGCCCTGGACCATCCCCGGAGCGGAACCATTCAGGTGGACCAGGTGGATATTGCCGGCTACGAGCCGGCGGATCTGGCCAATAAGGTGGGCTATGTGTTCCAGAACCCGGATCTCCAGCTTTTGGGGGATACGGTGTACGAGGAAGTGGCCTACGGGCTGGAAAACCGGAAAATGCCCAAAAAAGCCCTGGATGAACAGGTCCGGGAAGCGGTGGAGGCCATGGGACTTACTCCCTACCTGCAAAAGTATCCCCGGTCCCTGTCCTTTGGCCAAAAACGCCGGCTGGGGGTGGCTGCGGCCTTGGCCCTTCAGCCTCGGACGCTGATTTTGGACGAAATCACCAACGGCCAGGACGAACAGGAAAAGCACCATATGATGCAGTACCTGTCCCGGCTCCAGGAAGAAAAACATTTGACCTTGATTTTGATTACCCACGACATGGAAATTGCCCGGCAGTATACCACCCATTCCCTGGTACTCCACGACGGGCAGTTGGTCTACGATGGCAGTACCCGGGACCTGTTTGACGGGGAGCGGCCCATTGAGGAATGGGGCCTGAAGCAGCCGGTACTGGCCCGGCTGGGCGCCCTGTTTAAGGTGCGGGCCGGCTCGCCGGAAGAATTGTGCACCCTGGTAGAACGGAAGGGGGGAGAGGCATGAAAATCACCGCCTTTACCCGGCTCATTCTGGTAGTGGCCATTACGGCCTGGGTTTTCCTGCTGCCGATTCCTGCTGTTGCTACCCTTCTGGCCCTGGAACTGGTCATCCTGCTGTACATCAAGCGGGACCGGATGACCATGGCCGCTATTGGCACCCTGACGGTGTTTACCGGCATTATGGTGGTACTCCAGCTGCTGTTTGGGTCACCGCTGGATATAGCCCTTACCGGGGGCCTGCGGATGTTTGTGATGACCACGGCCTTCCTGTGCCTGTTGGCCTCCACCCGGATCCAGGACATTGCCCAGGCACTGGTGGAAAAGTTCCATATGCCCTATGAATACGCCTTTATGCTGACCACGGCCCTGCGCTTTGTGCCGGATTTTCTGTCCGACTCGGCCATTACCCTGGATGCCCAGTCCTGCCGGGGCTATTCCAATCGGGGCAACGCCTTTAAGCGCCTTTACGCCTACCTGGCGGTGGTAAAACCGTTAGTGATGCGGGCAGTGGCCAAGTCCGATACCTTGGCATTATCCATGGAATTAAAGGGCTTTGGGCCCAATACTTATAAGAACCGGCGGCCCATGAAATTAAAAATTTGGGATTATCTGGTGCTTTTGGGGGTTATTGCCCTAAGCTCCTACCCTTGGTGGGTAAAATACCTGTAAGCTGCTGCCAAGCCTCAGAAAATGCTGAAGCTTGGCAGTTTTTGCAGGTGCCGGCGGTCCGGCAAGCGCGGCTATAAAAAAACACAGGCTTCCTTTTGCGGGGAAGCCTGTGTTTTTTGTTTTTGTTTAGGCGTGAAGAGCTTTTTCGTATACCAGCTGGATGATTTTCATGGTCACTTCATAGGACTTTTCCAGGCTGGGTACGGGCAGGAATTCGTATTTGGAATGGAAGTTCAGACCGCCGGTAAAATAGTTGGGGGTAAAGATGCCTTTGGTGGAAATATAGGCTCCGTCTGTACCGCCTCTCATGGCGATGGTCTTGGGGGTGATGCCCAGGTCTTCCATGGCTTGGTAAATAAAGTCAATGGCCTGTTTATTGTCGTCGGTCAGGGCATCTTTGATGTTGCCGTATACGTCTTCCAGGGACAGGGATACATGGGTTCGGGGTTCCATTTTCTTTAACTGTTCCACGGCGTCCCGGATCTGCTGTTTCTTGGCTTCGTATTTGGCCTTGTCGTGGTCCCGGATGTTGAGCAGCACCTCCGCCCGGGAAGCGTTGGACTGGATGGATTTTACCCAGATGTAGCCTTCTCTGCCTTCGGTGCATTCTGGGGTTTCTTTCCGGTCAAACAGGTTCACAAAGTCTACGGCCAACAGGGTGGGGTTCACCAGCCGGCCCTTGGCATTCATGGGGTGGGCGCTGATGCCCTGGATGTTTACCAGAGCGGTGCCGGCGTTAAAGGTTTCATAGACCACTTCGCCTACGGCGCTGCTGTCGATGGTGTAGGCAAAGGCCACCGGGAACCGGCTGTAATCCATGGCTTTGGACCCTTTGAGCCCCACTTCTTCGTCGGGGACAAAGGCCACGTAGATGTCCCCATGGTAAATTTCCGGATGGGTGTACAGGGTATGGAGCATGGTCATGATGTTGGCAATGGCTGCCTTGTCATCGGCGCCCAGTACGCTGGTGCCGTCGGTAAAGACAATGTCCTGGCCGATATAGTCCGCCAGTTCCGGATGTTCCGCTGCCTTCATGACAATATGTTTTTCCGGGTTCAGGTTCACATCTCCGCCAGGATAGGCTTTCACCACCTGGGGATGGACAATGGGGCTCAGGTTTACGTCCGCCGTATCCAGGTGGGCGCAGAAACCGATGGCCGGTACGGTACCCGTAAAGTCCTTGGGCAGGTTGGCCGGCAGATAGCCGGTGAGTACGCATTGTTCGCTGAGCCGCAGATCTTCCAGATCCATCAGTTCCAGTTCCACCTCCAGCTGCTTGGCAATGTGCCATTGGGTGGGAGAACTGGGAACCCCGCCGCCGGCCCGGCTTTGGGAGGGAATATTTACATAACGCAGGAAACGTTCCAGTAATTCGTCAGAAATTTGAGTCATAACAAAACCTCCTTTGGAATCATTCTTCTTAGTATTATAACACAAAAGCCCTGTTGCCCCGGTATTTTACTGGAAAAATGTTTCTTTTTGTAAGGGTTAAGCAGAATGGAAAAAGCGTTTTGAATAAGGGGAATTTTTTTCTAAAAGTCCATTGAAAAAAATACGAAAATCCTGTAAAGTGTTAGGGTACCCATTTTACGGACGGAGTGTTCCCTTTTTACCGAAGGGACGTCCCGGAAGAGAGAAAAGAGAGGCAAAAAATGCTGCAACGGAAAATCGAAAAGTTTCTGCAGACCTGGAAGCAGGTACCCAATCACAACCCCTTGGTGATCAAGGGCTGCCGCCATTGCGGCAAAACCACGGCCATGAAGGAATTCGCCAAAAAGGAATACGACCATGTGGTTTATTTGAATTTCCAGGATAAGCCGGATTATGCGGCAATTTTTGAAGACTCCCAGGATGTGAATTACCTGGTAATGCTGATTACGGCTCTGGCCGGTCCGGATACGGTGTTCGAACCCCATAAGACGGTGCTGCTGTTAGATGAAATCCAGGAATGCCCTAAGGCCCATGCGGCCCTGAAGGCCTTTAAGCTGGACGGCCGGTACGATGTGATTGCCGCAGGCTCCCTTTTGGGGGTCAAGGGTTACGGCAATGGTTCTGCCATGATTCCCGTGGGCTACGAAACGGTGGTCAACATGGTTCCCCTGGACTTTGAGGAATTTCTCTGGGTGAACGGCATTACGTCCCCGGTGCTGGACCTGCTGCGCAAAAGCCTGGCAGAAGAAACCCAGGTGCCGGAAGCCCTGCATCTGCGGCTTAACGAATTGCTGAAGCTGTACGTGCTGGTAGGCGGTATGCCCGGGGTGGTAGCCGACTATGTGGAACACAAGGATCTGAACCGGGTGTACCAGCTCCAGCGGGAAATTCTCCAGGATTATGAAGAAAACCTGTTTGTGAAGGTGAACAAACGGGCCCAGGCCAAGCTGCGGGAATGCCTGGAAGTGGTCCCCCAGCAGCTGAGCAAGGAAAACAAGAAGTACCAGTACGCCCAGCTGAAGCGGGGGTCCAAGGCTTCCCAGTTTGAGGGAACCCTCCAGTGGCTGGAAGAAGCCGGTCTGGTAACCCGCTGCTATAACCTGACGGAACCGGGCCTGCCCCTGGAACGCCATGCCATTGACTCCATTTTCAAAGTGTACCTGAAAGATGTGGGGTTGTTTGCTGCCATGCTGGAAGGGGAAGAACGAGCCGCCCTTCTGGAAGGTAATCTGAACGGCTGCCAAGGGGCCATTTACGAAAGCCTGGCGGCGGACCTTTTGGCCAAAAGCGGCCGGAAACTGTACTACTACCACAAGAACTCCGGGTTGGAAGTGGACTTTGTCATCCGCTGCCAGTCCCAGAGTACCCTGGTGAAAGCAACGCCGTCCACGGGCAATACCAAGAGCTTGAAAACCATTCTCCAGCAGCCGGAAACCTACCATGTGGAACAGGCCATCCAGCTGGGGTTGGGCAATGTAAACCGGCAAACCCGGAGCGGTATTTTGGAACTGCCCATGTATATGGGCTTTTTGCTGAGCCAGTATTAAGGACGGCGGAAGCTGCCCTCTAGAAGAAGGGGTGAAACTATGGGTTTGGAATTTAATCTATCTGCGTATCCGTATCCTTCCCGCCGGCGGGTGATTTTTGCCCGGCATGGTATGGTCTGCACCGGTCAGCCGCTGGCTGCCCAAGCAGGCCTGCGTATGCTCCAGGCGGGGGGCAATGCTGTGGATGCGGCCATTGCCACGGCTATCTGCCTGACCGTGGTGGAGCCTACCAGCAATGGCCTGGGCAGTGATGCCTTTGCCATTGTGTGGATGAAGGATAAGATGTATGGGTTGAACGGCAGCGGTCACGCACCGGCTTCCTTGAACCGGGAAAAATTGGCCAAGCTGGGCATTACGGAAAAAATGCCCATCCGGGGTTGGATTCCGGTTACGGTGCCGGGAGCACCGTCCGCCTGGTCCGTACTGCACAAGCGCTTTGGCCGTCTGCCTTTTGCCAAATTGTTTGAACCGGCTATAGAGTACGCTTCCCAGGGCTATCCCCTGTCCCCGATTATTGGGCAGCTGTGGAAGGAAGGGGAGCAGGTTTTCCTGCCCTTTAAGGACGACCCTGCTTTTCAGGGCTGGTTCCAGACCTTCTACAAGGGCGGCCGGGTGCCGGAAGTGGGTGAACTGGTTACCCTGCCGGATCACGCCAAAAGCTTAAAAATCCTGGCGGACAGCCATTGCGAAGCCTTTTACCGGGGCGAGCTGGCAGAAGCCATGGACCGCTTCAGCCGGGAAACCGGCGGCTATCTCCGGAAGGAAGACCTGGCGGGCTATGAAGCCCAGTGGGTGGAACCCATCCAGGTGAACTACCGGGGCTACAATGTGTGGGAGATTCCCCCCAATGGCCACGGTATTACGGCTCTGATGGCCCTCAATATTATGAAGGGCTTTGACCTGCCGGAACGGGAAACCGTGGACAGCTACCATAAACAAATCGAAGCCATGAAACTGGCCTACTCCGATGCCCAGGAATTCGTAGCCGACCCCCGCTATATGCGGACTAAGGTGGAAGACCTGCTGAGCGAGGACTATGCGGCAGCGCGCCGGGCCCTGATTGGGGAAAAGGCTTTGCAGCCCCAGCACGGGGATCCCTTCAGCGGCGGCACGGTATACCTGTGTACGGCGGACGGGGAAGGAAACATGGTTTCCTACATCCAAAGCAATTTCCGGGGGTTTGGCTCCGGGATTGTGATTCCGGGCTATGGCCTGGCCCTGAACGACCGGGGCCTGAACTTCTCCCTGGATCCTTCCAAGGACAATTGCCTGGCCCCCAACAAGAAGCCCTATCATACCATTATCCCAGGCTTTTTGACCAAGGACGGCAAGGCCGTGGGGCCCTTTGGGGTCATGGGCGGTTTTATGCAGCCCCAGGGCCATCTCCAGGTGATGCTCAATACCTTGGACTTCCACCTGAATCCCCAGGCTGCCCTGGATGCACCCCGGTGGCAGTGGATTCGGGACAAAAAGGTAGAAATTGAAGACGGGGTAAGCCCGGAAATCATTGCAGGCCTGCGGGAACGGGGCCATGAAATTACCGTAAAAAGTGAAAAAAGCGCCTTCGGACGGGGCCAGATTATCTGGCGCCGGGAAGACGGCGTCCTGGTGGGAGCTACGGAACCCCGGACGGACGGAACGGTGGCTGCCTGGTAAGGCGCCCCAATATAGGAAGCGTTTCTCTGCCTTAGGGCCGGGGGCGCTTCTTTTTTTGCGGCCGCAGGCTGCAGGAAGTTAGTTTATAAAAACTGGTTAAGAAAATCTGCTATTCCTTTAACTTATCCCTACCTATAGCCAACCAGGGAAATACCCCTGCAATAGAAAAGTCCTTATAAAAATAGCAAGAAAATGGAAGAAGAATAAGCAATATTCATAGTTATAGCGTTTTAAAATTTTATAAAACAATAGAACATACGGATAGGCATGAAAATGCGTTGAATTTTGCCTAAAAATGTTGCATTATCAAGTTAGTTCGTACTATAATGAGGAAAGTCAAATTGGACTATAACCTCCCCGGATGATACTGGAGTGTGGTGCAGACGCAATTACAATGCGGCTTTTGGGCGGGAATTAGGACGCCCCCCAAAGGATTGCGGCTGCAGCGGACTCATGTGAAACGTTCTCCTAATGGGCCAAATGCTCCGGGCAATTTACGGAAAGGTGGCAATGGATATGGAAAGAGAAGATTGGGTAAAAACGGGATTGGTAGCTGGAGGGGCTGTACTGGGTCTTTTGGGTGAAAAGCTGGTAAAATCCAAGCTGATGAAAAAAGCCCTGGTCAAGAGCACGGCCGCTGCCCTGCGGGTGCAAAAATGCGCTTCTGAAAGCACTGCCTGCCTGCAGGCACAAGCCGATGACATTGTAGCGGCTGCCAAGGAAGAAAACAAGAAAATTGAAGAAGCAGAAGCTGCTGCAGAAGCTGCTGAAGCTGCCCAAACGCCGGTTATCGAAGACGCTGCGAAATAAGCCCCGTTCCCTAGGGTCAAAACAAGGGAGCGAGAGCCATGAAATTTCAAATTCAAAATGAGGTTCCAGGCCGCCTGCGGGTGCGCTGCCTGGCCCAGGAGGGGCGGAAAGTCCGCTCTTTTGACCTGGAGCAGGGAGCTGCCATTTTAGGGGGCTTGGAACGGGTTGCCGGCGTCCGCAAGGTGAAGCTGTATTCCAGCGCCGCCGGCATTGCCGTCTTTTATGAACAGGATTTGGCAGGCGATAACCGCCAGGGGATTATTACCGCCCTGGCCCGGCTGAACATGAACGATCCGGAACTGCGGAAGGCCACCAAGGAGAAGGCGGGCTCCCTGCAGCTGAACCGGCAATACCGGAACCGGCTGATTGGGCTGGTAACCCGGCATTTTGCCTGCAAGTTCTTCCTGCCCCTGCCGCTTCGGATGATTCGCTCCTGGTACCATACCTTGGGCTTTATCCGCCTGGGGCTCCGGTCCCTGCGTCAGGGCCGGCTGGATGTGCCGGTGCTGGATGCGACGGCCATTACGGCAGCCATGCTGCAGAACGACCTGTCCACGGCGGGCAGCGTTATGCTGCTGCTCCATATTGGGGAACTGCTGGAAGAATGGTCCTACCGGAAGTCCGTCCACGACCTGGCCGAGAATATGTCCCTGCACATTGACACGGTCTGGAAAGTGGTGGAAGGTACGGAAGTGGAAGTACCCCTGGCCGAAATTGCGGACGGGGATCTGGTCAGCGTAAAGATGGGCTCCACCATTCCTCTGGATGGGGAAGTGACGGCTGGGGAAGCCTTGGTCAACCAGGCTTCCATGACCGGGGAATCCCTGCCGGTGGAAAAGAAGCCGGGGCTTACGGTGTACGCCGGAACGGTGGTGGAAGATGGGGAAATTACCGTGAAGGTCAAGGGCGGCGCTGGTGCCACCCGCTACGACCGGATCGTGGAAATGATCCAGGCTTCCGAAAGCTTCAAATCCAACCTGGAAAGCAAGGCCGCCCATTTGGCGGACAAGCTGGTGCCCTGGTGCTTGGGCGGTACCGTCCTGACCTACCTGCTGACCCGGAACGTTATGCGGGCCATGTCCATCCTGATGGTGGACTTCTCCTGTGCACTGAAGCTGTCCATGCCTCTTTCGGTGCTGTCCGCCATGCGGGAATGCAGCACCCATAAGATTACCGTCAAGGGCGGCAAGTTCCTGGAAGCGGTAGCGGAAGCGGATACCATTGTCTTTGACAAGACTGGTACCCTGACCCTGGCCAAACCCAAGGTGGCCGATGTCTTGTGCTTCAGCGGGTACGACCGGAGCACGGTGCTGCGGTATGCTGCCTGCCTGGAGGAGCATTTCCCCCATTCGGTGGCCAACGCCATTGTGCGCCAGGCTGCGGAAGAGGGCCTGACCCACGAGGAAATGCACAGCAAGGTGGAATATATTGTGGCCCACGGGATTGCTTCCCAGGTGGAAGGGAAACGGATTGTTATCGGTTCCGGCCACTTTATTTTTGACGATGAGCACTGCGTTATCCCGGAAGGGGAAGAAGCCATCTACGAAAGCCGGCCGGAAGAATATTCCCATATCTATATGGCCCTAAACGGCAAGTTGATGGCCATTATCTGCATTCAGGATCCTCTGCGGCCAGAAGCACCCCAGGTGCTGCGGAATCTGCGGCAGGCGGGCTTTAAACGCCTGGTCATGATGACTGGGGACAGCGAGCGGACGGCAGCGGCGGTAGCGGCCAAAATCGGGGTGGACCAGTTCTACGCCGAAGTGCTGCCGGAAGATAAGGCACGATTTGTAGAAGAAGCCAAGGCCCAAGGCCATACGGTGGTGATGGTAGGGGACGGTATCAACGATTCCCCGGCCCTGTCGGCGGCAGACGCCGGCGTTGCCATTGCCGAAGGAGCGGATATTGCCCGGGAGATTGCGGACATTACCATTTCTGCCCACGACCTGCAGCAGCTGGTGGTGCTGAAGCAGCTGAGCACCCTATTGATGCGCCGGGTAAACTTCAACTATGACTTTGTGGTATCCTTTAACGCCGGGCTCATTGGTTTGGGCGTATTAGGCATTCTGCCTCCGGCTACCACGGCTTTGCTGCACAATGGGTCCACCATTGCCATCAGTCTGCACAGCATGACGGATCTGATGGAAGCCTAACTTAAAAGAATGAACTGATAAGTATATAGAAAAAAAGGAAGTTCCTTTAGGAACTTCCTTTTTTTACTGTTCGCAATGCAAAATGTACCAAATCCTCCAGCAGCTGCTCCGGCGATTTTCCTTCCGGATTAAAGGGAAGGGTATGCTCCTTCAGCAGGAACAGCAGTTCGGTAATGGCTTCCAGCAGGAAAGCCGCATAGGCATAATCCCGTGCTTCTGGGGTTCCAGCTGGCTGCGGAGAATTTCCTGAAGGTAGCGGGTGAGCCGCTCCAAGGGCGTTCCCCCTGCTGCTTCCACTTCCTCCTGGAGCCGGGAAAGTTCCTGGCATTCTTCTTTGACAACGGCCTGGTACAGGGCGGCCTTGCCGCCAAAGTAGTAGGAAATCAGGGCGCTGTTGCAGCCGGCGGCCTGGGCAATGGCGAGGATGGATACATTCCGGTATTCTTTGGCGTCAAACAGGGCAGCGCCGCTGCGAAGCAGGCGTGCCTTGGTGCGCTCCGGGTTGCGTTTGATCATGGCGGGTCTTCCTTTCCCAGTGCTGGCTAAATTGCTGACGGTTCGCTTTATCCCTTATTATAGCCCCTCCCCGTGCGGAAGACAATCCAGCCGGAAGTGGGAAGAACACGGGTTTTTCTGTTATAATGGACGGGCAGAACAAAAGGAAAGGATGAACGGAATGGAAACAATCTTATTGGGCGCCGTGCTGGGGGTTCTGGTACTGGTGCTGCTGCTGTTGTGGAAACTATACGGAGCGCTGGCCGCCCGGGAAGAAGTGCTGCGCCAGCAGGCCCGGGAAGATGCGGACCGGCTCCGGGACAGCCTGGACCAGAAGGTGACCCTGTCCATGGGTGTGGTCAGCGACCGGCTGGGGCAGGTAAGCCGCGGCCTGGGGTCCATGCAGAGCCTGGCCCAGGGGGTGGGGGACCTGAAAAAGGTGCTTACCAACGTAAAGAACCGGGGTATCTGGGGGGAAATGCAGCTGGGGAACCTGTTGGCAGATATGCTGGCCCCGGACCAGTACGGCACCAATGTGGCCGTCCGGCCCCGGAGTCAGGAACGGGTGGAATTTGCCATCCGGCTGCCGGGACGGACCGGTGAAGGGCCGGTGTGGCTGCCCATTGACGCCAAATTTCCCCTGGAAGATTACCAGCGGTTGGTGGAGGCCCGGGAGGCCGGGGACGGGGACGGGGAAACCCTGGCCCTGAAGCAGCTGGAATTGCGGTTAAAAAGCGAGGCCCGGGATATTCGGGACAAGTATATTGCCCCGCCCTATTCCACGGATTTTGGGCTGCTGTACCTGCCTCTGGAGGGGCTTTTTGCGGAAGCGGTATCCCTGCCGGGCCTGGTGGGGGAACTCCAGCGGAAGTACCGGGTGACCCTGGCGGGTCCCACTACCCTGGCGGCGCTCATCAACAGCCTTCAAATGGGGTTCCGGACCCTGGCCGTGCAAAAACAGACCAGCCAGGTTTGGCGGCTGGTGGCCCAGATCAACAATGATTTGGGAACTTTCCAGCTGGCGGTGGAGAAGGCGGAGAAAAAGCTGGAAGAAGCCCAAAATGCCCTGGAAACCGTGGGAAACCGGACCCGGATATTGAAAAAACATTTAGAACAGGCAGAAAAATTTACACAGGCCCTTGACAATCCGGACAAAAGTGATTAGACTTGTAATCAAGTTCTTGTATCACCTAAATTCATATAGAAAATTGTCTATGAAGGAACCAAGTACACATGATCTTTTCCTACAGAGAGTTGCTGGCAGTGAAAAGCAGCGGAAGATGGTGTGGAATCCACTCCGGAGATGGTGGGGGCAGCAACCCACCCGGCCAAGCCGTTACACTGGAAATGAGGCTGCACCGCAGCGAAATAAGGTGGCACCACGTGAGAGATCTTCTCCCGTCCTTGACATACCCATTTAGGGGGTCAAGAACGGGAGTTTTATTTTTCTTAAAGGAGAGATAACAATGGACAAGAAAAAAGTCATCGTGGTAGAGCGTATTTCGGACAAAGGCGTGGAAATGCTGAAAAACCAGCCGGATTTGGAAGTGGATGTAAAATTTGACATTCCTCGTGAAGAGTTATTAAAGATTGTGGGAAAATACGATGCCATTGTGGTGCGCAGCGTAACCAAAATCAACGAAGAATTTTATCAGGCAGCCACCAACCTGAAGGTGGTGGGCCGTGCCGGCAACGGGGTAGACAACATCGATATTGCCGGAGCTACCCAGCGGGGCATCATTGTGGTGAATACTCCGGAAGCCAACGTAATTTCGGCCGCTGAACATACCATTGGCCTGATGCTGGCTTCCTGCCGGAATACGGTACGGGCCCAGAAGATGATTGAAAGCAAGGTCTGGGACCGGAAGGACCTGAAGGGCGTGGAACTGTACCACAAGACCCTGGGGATTATCGGCCTGGGCCGGATTGGTACCTTGGTTACCAAGCGGATGCAGGCTTTTGAAATGAAGGTTATTGCCTACGATCCCTACATTCCCGACAGCCGGTTCAAACGGCTGGGGGTAGAAAAATGTGAAACCCTGGATGAGTTGCTGGCCCAAGCCGATATTATCACCATCCATACTCCCAAGACGGAAGAAACCATCAATATGCTGGGCAAGGCCGAACTGGCCAAATGCAAGGACGGGGTTCGCCTGGTGAACTGCGCCCGGGGCGGCTTGTACAACGAACAGGCTGTAGCTGACGCTATCAAGGCTGGCAAGGTAGCCAGCATCGGTTTGGACGTACTGGTAGATGAACCCAAACCCATTTCCCCCTTGATTGGCCTGAACCAATGCGTACTGACGCCCCACTTGGGCGCTGACACGGTGGAAGCCCAGGACAAGGTGGGCATCGCCATTGCCGAAGAAGTGGTAAACGTACTGAAGGGCCAAATGGTGCCCAACGCTGTGAACCTGCCGGCCCTGCATCCCCAGGAACTGGAAGGCATGGCTGGCTATCTGCAGCTGGGCGAATGCCTGGGCAAGTTCTATTACCAGCTGGAGAAAGACCCGGTGGACAAGGTGGAGATCATCTACCAGGGACCGGCTGCCCATCTGGAAACCAACCTGATTACCCGCAGCATCTTGAAGGGCCTGTTTGACCCCATCCTGAAGGAACGGGTCAACGTGGTCAACGCCGAACTGGCCGCCGAGAACCGGGGCGTAGCCGTGGTGGAAGGCAAGGTCAATGGGGAAGACCGGGTGAACCGGATCAGCCTGCGGGTGTACAGCGGGGAAAAGGTCTTTACCGCAGCCGGAACGGTTGCGCCGGACAATACGCCCCATATTACGGAACTCCAGGGCTATGCCTTTGATGTGGTACCGGCACCCTATATGCTCCTGGCCAAGAACGATGATAAGCCGGGCATGATTGGGCAGATTGGTACTCTGATGGGAGCCGCCCATGTGAACATTGCCACCATGCAGGTGGCCCGGGATATGGATAAGGGCAGCGCTATGATGGTAATGACCGTGGACAGCACCGTGGATAAGAGCACCCTGCAAATTGTGGCAGGTTTGGACGGCATCAATTCTGCGGACTTTGTAAAATTGTAAAAATAATAGACAGCAAAAAGGAGTGCAGCCAGGGGGCCGCACTCCTTTTTTGATTGCTGAAACTGGGTCAGCTTTTGGCCCTGTTTTGTACCAGCCGGAAACTGTTGCAGGCACACAGGCCCCCCGCTGCGTTGCCGGCGGAAATGACCAGAATCCGCAGGAGGGCATCCCCATTCATCCGGCCTGCCATAAAGAAGTAGAACATATCCGCAATGCTGTGTTCGTAGCCGCTGAGAACGAAAACGATTACCCCCAGGAAGACGGCCAGGTACTTTCCGGGAACGTGGGGAGCACTGCGGTAGCCTTCCACCGCCAGGAACACGAAAATATTGCAGAAAAACCCCAGGATGAACAGGCTCAGCAGGCTGTCCTGGCTCTTGGCATAAACCAGGGCCTGGGCCGCGCTGCGGCTGGCAATCACTACCCGGGTTTGGGATAGGAGCAGGGCCGTAAGGCCGGTACCCACCAGATTCCCCAGCCAAATCAGGGGCAGTTTCAGGGCGTAGGCAGCGTCCTGCTGCAGGGCATAGCACGCCCGGCCGGTAAACAGGGCAAAACCGTACTGGCAGATGGTCAAAAGGCCAATGCAGAACAGACAGGCGCCCAGGAGCCGGTTGGATTGGGCTACAAAGGCGGCACCTCCCAGGCCGATGCAGACCCCGGCGAGGATTGCAGAAGCGAAAAGTTTCAGTTGTTCCATGGTATTCCCCTCTCAGAAGCAAAATATAAGCTGCCAAAAGCGGCAGAGGTGATTCTACTTCCACTATACCTGAGGCAGGAAAACTTGTCAAAAGAAAGCGTACAATAAAGTTGAGTTAACCAGTAATAAATATAAGAACTTTTAATATTTGCCTTGCCAAAATAGGAAAAATGCCGGGAAAACAGCTGAAATGCCTGTCTGAAAACTTCGCTTAGATGGACAATATGGATAAAAATCCCGTTCTTCTTTACAAATTAGGAGAAAAATCTGCAAAGAACAAGGCTAAAAAGGCTGTTTTGAAAATATTTCAATATACCTGCATTAAAAACTAATTTTGAAGCCGTTGAAAAGTACGTGAAATTTAGGTAAAATATTACCATTCTAAATTTTTTCTCATTTTTTTTCTTTTTTTACAGAGGGGGATGACCTATGCAATTCGATTTAGTTGGTTTTTTCCTGAATCCATTGGTCCTGCTGTTTTTGACCATGGCTTTGGGAAACATGTTCGGTGAACTGCAGTTCAAGAAGTTCAAGTTCGGTATCACCGGGACCCTGTTTGTGGGCCTGGGCATCGGCTACTTCCTGACCCAGTACGCCGCCACCATCGCCAAGGGCAGCAAGTATTTTGCTACTGCCACCACCATCATGCAGGGGAAAGTAATCAACGGCACCCTGATGAACCTGTCTTTGCTGATTTTCCTGGTTGGTACCGGTCTGTTGGCCGCCAAGGACATGAAGTACGCCATCAGCAAATTCGGCCGTCAATTTGTGATTCTTGCCATTTTTATTCCGTTTGTAGGCGCTGTTTGTTCCTATGGCTTCTCCAAAGCCCTGGACAACATGAGCCCCTACCAGATTACCGGTACCTACACCGGCGCTCTGACCAGCTCCACCGGCCTGGCTGCTGCTACGGAATCTTCCGATTCTGAATCCCGGCGGATTGCCCAGGATTTCCAGAATCAGGACCAGAAGACCCAAAAGAAGATGCTGGCCATCATCAACGGGGCCAAGGCTCGGGATGCCAAGCTGCGCAACCAGCCGGTTCCTGAAACCATGACCGTAGAAAATACCCAGAGCCTGAAAAACGAAGACGTTGAAGTGTTCGTTACGGAAGCCAAAGCCGGCGTAGGCGTTGGCCATTCCATCGGTTATCCTTTCGGCGTACTGTTCCTGATCATCGCCGTAAACGTAATTCCCAAAATCTTTGGGTTTGACGTGGAAAAGGAAAAAGAAGAGTACTTTGCCCAAAAGGCCTTGGATATTAAAAAGAATGAAAACCTGGCCGTGGACAAGATGCCGGAAGTTCCCCTGGACTTTATCGGTTTCTCCCTGGCAGCCTTCCTGGGCTTCCTGCTGGGTTCCATTAAGATTTACCTGGGACCTTTGGGGATGTTCTCCCTGGGTTCTACCGGCGGCGCCATCATCGTTTCCTTGATTCTGGGCGCTGTGGGCAAACTGGGTCCCATCCACTTCCGCATGAACTCCATGGTGCTGGGCAAGATGCGTACCTACTTCCTGTCCGTGTTCCTGGCTGGTACCGGCCTGAACTACGGCTTCCGGGTGGTGGATGCCATCACCGGCGCTGGCTACATGATCGTAATCATTTCTTCCCTGGTAGCCATCCTGTCCATCCTGTTCGGCTTCCTGCTGGGCCGCTACTGCTTCCACATCAACTGGACCCTCTTGTGCGGCGCCATCACCGGCGGCATGACCTCCGCTCCTGGCCTGGGTGCTGCCATTGATGCCATTGAATGCGATGAACCGGCTGTATCCTACGGTGCTACCCAGCCCCTGGCTACCCTGTTCATGGTAATCTTCTCCATCATCATCCATAAGCTGCCTATCTGATGCAGCTGTCCAAAATTGTCTGCCAAAGCCCTTGGGGTTCTGGCAGACAATTTTTTATGGCTTGGCAGGAAACTGCCCTGCGTAAGAAATTTGTGCTAAAATGTTGGTAAAACAACGGACTATTCTTTCCGTTTTGCTATAATACAAGCAAGGGGGGAGGAACATGCAGGCAGGAACTGTTTTTTCATTGGTACAAAACAACCAGCCCGTAGAAGGCTGCACCATTTCCGGACAGCTGTTTCCAGGGAAACAGGCAGAGGCCCTGCTTTTCTCGTTGGCTCAGGGAACGTCCATCAGCGCTGAGAGTTATCCTCAGGGACGGCTTTATTTGGGCCTTGCAGGAGAGCTGGTACTTCAGGATCCGGAGGAGCAGCGCCAGGTAGGCGCCGGTCAGGTGGCCTTTCGCAAGGGCGGCAGCTTGACCAAGCTTCTGGCTCCCCAAGCTGCAATTTATGCAGAAATTCCCATCAAGGAGGAAAAAAACATGGCAATGGCATTGGATGCAGGAAAAGTAATGAAGCTGGCTGACCTGGTTCCCTACCAGGCAGGCAAAATCGTCAACCGGGATCTGGTGGACGAGGCACATATGAAGTTTGTGGTGCTGAGCTTTGCCGGCGGAACAGCGCTGCCGGAACACGCTGCACCGGGCCAGGCCCTGATTTTCGCCCTGGATGGGGAAGCAGTCATTACCTACGAAGGCAAGGACCATCTCATTAAGGCAGGGGAAAACTTCGTCTTCGCTCCCGGCGGCCTTCACGCCGTCCGGGTGGAGCAGGGACAGCAGTTTAAGATGGCCCTGCTGCTAAATCTCTAAGCATTGAACATAAGGAATACCCTGGATTGAAGATTTTCATAGGGGGCGTGCAGCGGCGCGTCCCCGCTTTTTTTTGCCCGAAAGGGGAAGTGGGGTACCTGAAAACACCTTTACAGAATTATCAAAATTGCTGTAGAATATTTGTATACAAAAAACACAGGAGGCATTTTCCCATGGACACCAACAATCTCCGTTATTTTGCCGCTGTGGCCAAGTATGGTTCTATTACCCAGGCGGCCAAGGCCATGTATATTTCCCAGCCCCAGCTGAGCCACATCATCAAGCAGCTGGAACAGGAAATGGGCCTGACCTTGTTTCGGCGGACCAGCCAGGGCACCCGGCTTACCGTGGACGGCCAGCGGGTTTTGAGCCACTGCAAGGTGATTCTCAGGGAAATGGACAGGCTGGAAAATATGGCCAGTACCCAGAAAATGGACCACAGCCGCCTGAATGTCAGTATGACCCGGTTTTCCCATACTTCCGAGTGTTTTAACGAAATCTGCCGGAAGTACCAGGATATCGACAGTTTTTCCAGCCACCTGTGCGAAGCAGCCACCATGAATGTGGTGGAGCAGGTGAAAAGCGGGTATTCCAATGTAGGGGTGATCCATGTTTCTACCCAGCGGCCGGACCTTACCGGGTACTTTGCCCAGCAGGGCCTGACCTACCTGCCGCTGGCCTGCTTTAAGCCCTATGTGTGCCTGTCCAAGGAGCATGAGCTGATCCGCCGGCACGGCCGGAAGGGTATCCATATCCAGGACTTGCAGGACTACGGCTTTGTCCGGTACATGGGGCAGTATGAGGACTTTATTTATCATATCAGTACGGAAAAGGGGCCTATAGACCTGAACGAGGCCCGGAAGATTGTTTACGTCAACGATCGGCAGGAACAGATGCGGCTGTTGTCCAAAACCAATTTCTTTACGGTGGGGATTATGGAATTTCCGGACCAGGGGGCCATGTACGGGGTGATTTCCGTGCCCCTTTTGGGCTGCCAGGAACATCTGCGCTTTGGGATTATTTTGCGGCAAAATGCAATTTTATCCCAAATGGAGGAGGATTTTATCACCCTGCTGCAGAATCAATACCATAAACTCCAGGCACAGGAAGCGGACCTTTTATCGGCTTCGTAAATACCCCCTATGTAAATCATCTATTTCCTGCATGGATTCATCTTATCTTATAATGAATTTGTGAAGTTTTTGCAAGATTCGAAAATAGGAGGATGAACGAAGATGATGGAATTTTTGGATGCATTGGACAGTGTGCTGTATTATCCCATCCTGCTGGTGGTCATGGGGGCTGCCGGTTTGTACTTTAGTGTGCGCATGGGCTTTGTGCAGCTGCGGCGGCTGCCGGAAGCCATTCACCTGGTGATGGCCAAACCGGCGGATGGAAGTACTACCTCTCCTTTTCAGGCACTGATGGTTTCCACGGCGGCCTGTGTGGGAACCGGGAATATCATCGGGGTATCCACGGCCATTTGTTTGGGGGGACCGGGGGCTGTGTTCTGGATGACCTTGATGGCGATTATTGGGGCGGCTTCTTCCTTTACGGAATGCACCCTAGCCCAGATCTTCAAGCGGCGGAAAGAGGACGGTTCCTCCTACGGGGGCCCGGCCTACTACATTGAAGATGCCCTGCACAATAAGGCTCTGGCAACTGCCTTCGTTATTTTCCTGCTGCTGACCTATTCCTTTGGGTTCAACCTTCTGTGCTCCTACAATGTGCAGTCCACCTTTTCCGTCTACAGCTTTTATAATCCGTCGGTAACCCCGGCCATTATTGGGGCTATTATGGCAGCCTTGGTAGGAATCTGCGTACTGGGCGGTTCCAAGGCCATTGAAAAAGCTGCCAGCCTGCTGGTACCCGTTATGGGGGTGGCGTATGTTGTCGTTACGGTGGTGGTTTTGGTGATGAATTATCAAGTTCTTCCGCAGGTTATCGAAACCATTTTTGCGGATGCATTCAACTTCCGGGCTATTTTTGGCGGTATCGGCGGGTCCTGCCTGGTCATGGGCATTAAACGGGGGCTCTATTCCAACGAAGCTGGGGTGGGCAGTGCGCCTAACGCAGCAGCTTCCGCCACTACCACCCATCCGGTAAAACAGGGACTGGTGCAGATGCTGTCCGTATACATCGATACGGTCATCCTGTGCAACGCTACGGCACTGATGTGCCTGGTGTCCGGGGTGCAGGGCAATGCAGAAAATGCCGGGGCTGTATGGGTACAAACGTCCTTGTATCAGGTGCTGGGCAGCTTTGGCCCTATGTTTATCACCGTGGCCATGATTTTGTTCTCCTTCACTACGCTGATAGGGAACATTTACTACTGCCAGAACGGACTGGCCTATCTGAACCATAAAAAGATGCCCAGTCAAGGCTTTATGAAGGGTTTCTACCTGTATGCCGTCTTGATTGTCTTTGTAGGCGCCATTATTCCTATGGCAGCAGCCTGGGATTTGGCAGACATTATGATGGGCGGCATGACCCTGATCAACCTGACGGCCTGCCTGCTGCTCAGCGGGGTGGTTGTCAAGGCATATCAGGATTATTGCAAACAAAAGGCTGCCGGGCTGGATCCCCAGTTCCTGGGCTCCGCCATTGGCCTGAAACCCAGCGAAATTGAATTTTGGAAGGACGGCACGGAAAGCCACGAAGAAACTGACGAGGACGACGAAGGGCTGGAAGCGTTAAGCAATCATGCTGGTCCTTCCTTGTAAAACTTGGCTTTATAAAATAGCTTGACCTAAGAAGGGGGAAAGGGCAATGGTTTTGGAAAAGAAAGAAGTACAGCAAATCCTGGATGATGCGTTAAACGAAGGGCGCAGCGTCCTGTACGAGGGCAAGGTGGCCAGTTATATTCCTGAACTGGCCAAGGCCAACTCTGGCAATCTGGGTGTGTGCATTATGAAAAAAGATGGCAGCGTTTACAGCGCCGGGGATGATAATATTCCCTTTACCATCCAAAGTATTTCCAAAACCTTTGGCCTGATTCTGGCCCTGCAGACTGCCGGCTACGACAAGGTATTCAGCAAAATCGGCATGGAACCTACTGGAGACCGGTTTGACAGCATTCTGCAGCTGGAACTGAAGGATTGGCGTCCCTTTAACCCCATGATCAACGCCGGAGCCATTGTGACCACCAGCTGCATCGAAACTCCGGACCCTTTCGGTTCCTTCCTGGAACTGGTCCGGAAGCTGTGTGACAATCCCAAAATCCGGCTGAACGAATGCGTGTACCAGTCCGAGAAAAAGACCGGCACCCGGAACCGCTCCATCGCCTTTTTGCTGAAAAGCGACCATGTGCTGGACGGGGAACCGGAAGAGGTACTGGATGTCTATTTTCGGATGTGCTCTGTTATGGTTACCGCCCGGGATTTGGCCCACTACGGCATGATCCTGTCCAACCACGGGGTGGACCCCAAAACCGGGGAACAGCTGGTGGATTCCAAGATTATCCGGATTGTGACCACCCTGATGATGCTCTGCGGGATGTACGACGAATCCGGGGAATACGCAGTGAAAGTGGGGCTGCCCAGCAAAAGCGGCGTAGGCGGCGGGATTTGCGCCGTCGCCCGGCAGGGCGTGGGCATTGGGACCTTCGGTCCCATGCTGAACAAGAAGGGCAACAGTGTAGGGGGCATGAAAATCCTCCAGGTCCTTTCCGACCGGCTGGGCCTGCACGTATTTGATTCCAAAGCGTTCTAATCTCATTGCTATAGATAAACTCCCTCTTTTTTCGAAAAAGGCCTGTGCAGCTCCAGCACGGGCCTTTTTCATGGTATAATAAAAACTTGAGACAAATAACCTGTACCCAATGGGGCAGTACGCAAACAAGGAGGCAATACCATGGACCTGGCACCCAAACTCACCATGCTGATTTCGCTTTTGATTTTCGGGACCATTGGGTTGGTGCGGCGGTTTATTCCCCTGGATTCCGTGCCGCTGGCCCTGCTCCGGGCGCTTTTGGGCTGCGTAACCCTGGTTCTCATTATGGCCGTAACCCGGCAGCCCCTGCGGCTGCGGGAGCTTTTGGCCTACAAGGGGAAACTGCTGCTATGCGGTCTTTTGCTGGGCTTGGACTGGATCTGCTTTTTTGAGTCCTTTAACTATACTACGGTTGCCGTGGCTACCCTGTGCTACTATATGGCCCCGGTCTTTATGCTGTTGGCGGCGCCCCTGGTGTTTCACGAAACCCTGGGCCCCTGGAAGCTGGCCTGCGCTGGCTGCACAATTTTGGGGATGCTGCTGGTTTCCGGGTACGTGGGCAGTACGGAAATCCAGATTCAAGGCCCGGGGGTGGTCTTTGCCCTGTTGGGAGCCCTGTTCTATGCCGGGGTTATCATCCTGAACAAGGGCATCCTGGGCCTCACCGCCTACGAAAAATCTGCCACCCAGCTGGGGATTGCGGCCCTTTTGCTGCTGCCTTACACGGCGGCAGTGGGCAAGCTGCACTTTGCCGGGGTGGGGACAACGGGAGCCCTTTTGATTCTGGTTTTGGGGGTGGTCCATACAGGACTGGCCTACGGTCTGTACTACGGCTCCCTGACCCAGGTATCCGCCCAGGCTACGGCCCTGCTCAGCTATGTAGACCCCATTACCGCAGTGCTGCTGTCCGCCTTTGTGCTCCGGGAACCCATGTCGGCCTGGCAGGCTGCCGGGGTATGCCTGGTTCTGGGCGGCATGATTGGCAGTGAAATCAAGAACCCGCTGAAAAAAGCGGCGTAAAAGAAAGAAGGAGAGGGTTATGGATCCTTTGGCACATGTATTTCATCCCGGCGATATTGTCCGGCATTTCAAATGGGAAACCTTGACTGACGAGGAAAAGAAAACCAACCGGTATCTGTATCGGATTATTGGCCCCGCCGTCCATACGGAAACCCGGGAACCCCTGATGGTCTACCAGGCCCTGTATGGGGATTTTGGGGTGTACGCCCGGCCTTCCGCCATGTTCTACAGCGAAGTGGAACACGACAAGTACCCCCAAATCCAGCAGAAATACCGTTTTGAAAAGCTGCGGAAATAAAAAGGTAAACCTATAAATATATATGGTTGACACAAATAAGAAATGCTTCTATACTGGGAAGCAGAAAACCCCAGGAATGCAGCGGCATTCCTTACCCCCATCTTCCCTCAAGGAGGGGGAACCCCTGCAAAAAACAAGTCCGGTCATTGGTGGCCCCGGGCTTGTTTTTTTATGTCCGGCAGGGGAAATTCACGGTTTTTCAAGAAAATTGCTTTTTATCCGTAATTGTCATATGATAAAGAAATCAAAGTAGTATTTTTGGGAGGCCTCCGGGGCCCTTCCTGAAATAGAATGGAGAATGCAGGATGGATAACGAAATGATACTGACCGATGACTTGCGCCGGGTGCCCCGGGAGGAACTGGACCGGCGGCTGGAGCAGCTGCGCAGAGCCCTGACCCAGGAGGACCCGGGGTGGCAGCTGGCGGTGGTGACCGAAAAGACCAGTATGTACTACTATACGGGAACCATGCAGGAAGGCGCCTATCTGGTGCGGCCCCAGGATGCGGTGCTGTGGGTCCGGCGGAGTCTCAGACGGGCCCGGAACGAATCCCTGCTGCCCGCCAGCCAGATTCGTCCCATGCACAGCTTCAGACAGGCGGCGGTCTACTATGACGATGAGCCCCCGGAGCGCATCTACCTGGACGAAAAGCACACTTCCCTGGAGTGGCTGGGGCTTTTTGGCAAATACTTCCAGACGGAGCGGTGGCAGCCCTTGAACAAACTGCTGACCCGGCTGCGCAGCGTAAAAAGCCCCTACGAGCTAGCTCTCATGGAGCGCAGCGGCCGGATTCACCAGCAGGTGCTGACCCAGGAGGTAACCGGTCTGGTCCACACGGGCATCAGCGAGGCGGAACTGGCCATTCAGCTGTATTGGAAAATGGTCCAGCAGGGCAGCCAGGGTATTGCCCGTACCAACCGGCCCACCGGGGAAGATGTGGTGGGGCTTACCTCCTTTGGCAAAAGCGCCCTGGTGCCCACGGCCTTTGACGGTCCCGGGGGCACAGATGGCACCTGCATTGCCATGCAGAGCATCGGTTCTGCCTTCCGGTTTTTGAAGCCGGGTCGGCTGATTTATTTGGACATTCCCTGCGGCTTTGACGGCTACACCACGGACAAAAGCGTGGTGTACTACTACGGAGACCTGGCAGCGGATCCTCAGGGGGAGGAAATCCGCCGGGCCTACGCCTACTGTGTGGCTCTGGAGCAGGAAACGGCTTCCCTCCTAAAGCCCGGAGCGGTGCTGGGGGAAATCTACGACCAGGTGATGGGCCATTTTGACCATCGGTACGACGGTATTTTTATGAACGGGGGAAAATTCCTGGGCCACAGCGTGGGGCTGTGCCTGGATGAAACCCCAGTAATTGCCGGCGGCGTAAGGGACCGGGCAGAGGAGAATATGACCTTTGCCCTGGAACCCAAAATCGCCCTGCCGGGCATCGGCATGGTGGGTACGGAAAATACCTACCGGATTACCAGTAAGGGTGCGCTCTGCCTCACAGGCGGCCCTCAGGAGCTGGTGATAATCCCTGCGAAAGGGTCTTCACCAGAGTCTGAAAAAATGATAAAATGAATCATTAGAGTGTGAGGAAAAGGGGAGAAACACCATGGCAGTTACGCAAAAAGAGGATTCCATCATCGATAAAGATGACTTTTTGGAAACCCAGGAAATTATCCGCAAACAGATTCAAAGCAACAGCAAGCTGACCGGTGCGCAAAAACGACAGTGCCTGCAGGTTTTGGAGGGCATTGGCCATTCCGTAATTTACGGAGGCGTGCGGCAGCACGGCATTACCAAGGCCATGCTGAAAACGGCATTTCCCGTTTTTGGCAAAATGAGTGAAGACAATCGGCACAACGACAAGGAACTGAAAGTACTCAAGGTTCTCACCTATTTGATTTATCAGGGGATTATTCAGTAATGAACGCAATTACCATCTTTTTGCTGGCCGTATCCTTATCCATGGATGCCTTTGCCGTATCGGTCTGCGGCGGGCTGAAAATGAAACCCAGCGAGCGGTTTCGGGGCGGTCTGACCTTTGGCGCCTGGTTCGGGGGATTCCAGGCGCTGATGCCTTTTTTGGGGTATGAATTGGGGCTGCATTTTGCTAAGGCGGCTTCTGCCTACTCCCATTGGATTACCCTGGTGATTCTGGGCTATATCGGCATCAATATGATCCGGGAAGCCGGAGAAGACCAGGAAGAAGAAAAGATTACCGGGTTTACCGTAATGCTGGGCCTGGCGGTGGCTACCAGCCTGGATGCCCTGGGGGTGGGCGTCAGTCTGGCCTTTTCCGCCGTGGACATTGTGCCCGTGGTACTGGAAATTGGGACCATTACCTTTTGCCTGTCCTTTCTGGGCTGTGCCTGCGGGGCCCTGATTGGTATGTGGGGCAAGGCCAACGCAGAACGGGCCGGCGGACTGGTATTGATTTCCCTGGGAATCAAGGCAGTCTTGGAACATTATCACATCTTATAAATACGGGAGCTGCTGCAGGGTGCTGCGGCGGCTCTTGTTTCGCATGTATAGAAGGAGGTGCCAGGCGTGGGTACAAAACAGCGGTGGATTATGCACGTGGATATGGATGCATTTTTTGCCTCTGTGGAGCAGCTGGACCACCCGGAATACCGGGGCAAGCCGGTGATTGTTGGCGGGTTGTCCGGCCGGGGGGTGGTTTCCACCTGTTCCTACGAGGCCCGGAAGTTCGGGGTCCATTCAGCCATGCCCATGACCCAGGCCTGGCAGCTCTGTCCGAAGGCCATTTTTGTTACCGGCCGGTATGACCGGTACACGGAATTGTCCCAGCAGATTCAGGCGATTTTTCGGGAGTTTTCTCCGGCGGTGGAGCCTTTGTCCATTGACGAGGCTTTCCTGGACCTGACAGGAATGGACAAGCTGGTGGGGGATGTGCGGACCCTGGGGCCCAAGATCAAACAAACTATCCGGGAACGCACCGGGCTCACCGCTTCTGTGGGGCTGGCCCCCAACAAATTCCTGGCCAAGCTGGCCAGTGATTTGGAAAAACCCGATGGTTTGGTAATCATTGAACCGGGGGAGGAGGCAGCCAGAATTGCGCCCCTGCCCCTTAGCAAGGTGTTTGGCCTGGGCCAGCGGTCGGTGGCAGCCCTAAAGAACCTGGGGCTAACCACCATTGGCCAATTGGCGGCCTGCGACCTTAGGGTGCTCCAGCCCCTTTTGGGACGGCAGGCGGAAGAAATCCGGAACCGGGCCCGGGGGCTGGACAGCCGGCCGGTGGTGCCGGATGAGCAGCGCAAATCCCTGGGCAAGGAAAATACCTTTGGGGAAAACCTCCGGGGCAAGGAACCCTGCCTGGAGGCCCTGTGGGACCTGTGCCAGCAGGTGGGCTGGCGGCTGAGAACGGCGGGGCTTGCCGGCTATACGGTGACCCTGAAAATCAAGCTGGCAGATTTTCGCCTGCTGACCCGGAGCCGGACCTGCGACGTGCCGGTGCAGCTGGATGAAGAAATTATGGAACAGATCCGGTATTTGGCGGAGGAAGTCAGCTGGCGGGAGCCGGTACGGCTTTTGGGAGTGGCCGTCAGCCACCTGGCCCCCGGGGGAAGCCTGGGGCTTGATTTGGGAGATGCTGAGCGGGACCGGAAACGGGCCCAGGCTCTCGATGGATTGAAACAGCGTTTTGGGGAAAGTATTATCCGCAAGGGCGGCAAGGCCCGCAGCTAGGAGGTCAGTTTATGGATCGGCAAAGAAAAATCGGTATGGGGTTGGTGCTTTTGGGCGCCAGCTTATGGGGCAGCAGCAGCAACTGTATGGAATATCTGATGAACCATCAGCATTTTACCTGGTCCACCATCCTGTTCGCCCGGATGCTGCTTACAGGGATTATCTTTTTAGGAGTGTCCTGGGTTCAGAAAGAGGACCTGCTGGCAATTTTGCGTAAGGACGGCTGGACCTTCCTGAAATTTTCCGTGCTGGGCATGTACATTATGCAGGATATGTTCATTATGGCCATCCACGACAGCACGGCGGCTACGGCTACGGTGCTCCAGTACTTGATGCCGGCGGTGCTTTTGGGCATGTACCTGTGGCAGGAGAAACGGAAGCCCTACCGGAAAGAGGTGGTGGCGGTAGTCCTGGCCATTGTGGGTACGGCCCTGATTGCCACCAAGGGCCATGGAGCCAGTCTGGCCATTTCGCCCAGCACCCTGGTCTACGGCATCATCAGCGCCTTTGGCATGGCCTGGTACACCATTTATGCGGCGGACCTGCTCCAGCGCTACAGCTGCTTTTTGCTGCTGGGCTGGGGGAGCCTATTCAATGCCCTGATTCTGGGGTTGGCCAACCACCCCACCCTCCAGGGGGCTCTGCTGAACTTTGATACAGCCTGGTCCTTCAGCGTGCTGTTTGTGTGCGGCACCTTGATTGCCTACTACGTGTACCTGGAAAGCACCAAGTACATTCCGGCTTCGGAAACGGGAGCTTTGGCCGCTTTTGAACCCCTTTCTGCCTATTTCTTCTCCGTGCTGTTTTTGGGTAACCACGTAGGCGGGGTGGAAATGCTGGGCGCATTATGCATTATCACTATGGTGGTCATGTTGGCTAGAAAATAAAACAAAATGAAACAAAAAACTGTTGACAATAGGGGTACTCTTCTTTATAATGTAATTCATACTTGAGTAAGGGGAATTAACCCTATGGGAGGCAAAGACAATGAGTGAAAAGAAGAAGTACCATTTTGAGACTCTCCAACTGCATGTAGGCCAGGAACAGGCAGATCCCGCTACGGATTCCCGGGCGGTGCCTATTTACCAAACTACATCTTATGTATTCCGGAACACCCAGCATGCGGCTGACCGTTTTGCCCTGAAAGATGCGGGTAACGTTTACGGCCGGCTGACCAACCCCACCGAAGATGTTTTTGAAAAACGCATTGCAGCCCTGGAAGGCGGCGTAGCTGCCCTGGCCACGGCCAGCGGTGCAGCAGCCGTTACCTACGCCATGCAGGCACTGGTCCATGCAGGCCAACACATTGTCTGTGCCACCACCGTTTACGGCGGTACCTATAACCTGTTCGAACATACCTTCCCCGATTTCGGCATTACCACCACCTTTGTGGATCCTACCAAGGGCGTTCAGGGCTTTGAAGCTGCGGTCCAGGATAATACTCAGGCCATTTACATTGAATCCGTAGGCAACCCCAATGCCAACCTGATTGACATTGAAGCCGTAGCCAAGATTGCCCACAGCCACAACATTCCTTTGGTAGTGGACAGCACCTTTGCGACTCCGTACCTGCTCCGTCCCTTTGAATATGGGGCCGATATTGTAGTCCATTCTGCCACCAAATTCATCGGCGGCCACGGCACCACCCTGGGCGGCGTCATTGTGGACAGCGGCAAGTTTGATTGGGTGGCTTCCGGCCGGTTCCCCTGGCTGGTAGAACCCAACGCCAGCTACCACGGCCTGAGCTTTGCCAAGGATGTGGGCCCGGCAGCCTATGTAACCTATATCCGCACCCTGATTCTGCGGGATACGGGCGCTACCCTGTCCCCCTTCAACGCTTTCCTGCTGCTCCAGGGCACGGAAACCCTGTCCCTGCGGGTAGAACGTCAGGTGGAAAACGCCCTGAAGGTGGTGGATTTCCTGTCCAAGGATTCCCATGTAGAAAAGGTCAACCATCCGGCTTTGCCCGACCATCCGGACCATGCCCTGTACCAGAAGTACTTCCCCAACGGCGGTATTTCCATTTTCACCTTCGAAATCAAGGGCGGCGCAGCAGCAGCCCAGAAGTTCATCGACCATTTGGAGATTTTCTCCCTGCTGGCCAATGTGGCTGATGTAAAGAGCCTGGTTATCCACCCGGCTTCCACCACCCACTCCCAGATGAACGAAGCCGAACTGGCAGCCTCCGGCATTACCCCGGCTACCATTCGTCTGTCCATTGGTACCGAACATATTGACGATATCCTGGACGATATGAAACAAGCGTTTGCTGCTTTGGATTAACGTCTTGGCTTGAAAAACCGAACCTCTTTCTGAATTTGTCAGACAGAGGTTCGGTTTTTTTCGGGTTAAAATGGATCGTTTTGCTAAAAACCTTACAGTTTTTCGCAGATATAAGAATATAGATATATTTGATATAAGAAAAATGTTGAAAAAACTCCGGACGGTGTTACAATAAGAAAGCAACATCGAATGATTTAAACAAAAATATGTAATTGTTCGCCTTTACAGGCCATAGCAGGTAAGGAGGAGAAGTCCATGAGAGCCATTCATAAGATTTTGGTCCCCAACCGAGGGGAAATCGCCATTCGTATTTTTCGTGCCTGTCACGAACTGGGCATTCGTACGGTAGCGGTGTATTCCAAAGAAGATATTCTGTCCCTGCACCGCAGCCGGGCTGATGAAGCCTACCTGGTGGGCCGGGGGAAAAAGCCTGTGGATGCCTATCTGGATATTGAAGATATCATCCGGATCTGTAAGGAACACGAGGTGGATGCCATTCATCCCGGCTACGGGTTCCTGGCGGAAAATGCCCGGCTGGCCAAACGCTGTGAAGAAGAAGGCATTATCTTCATTGGTCCCCGGGTGGAACACCTGATTATGTTCGGGGATAAGGTCAATGCCCGGATCCAGGCCGAAAAGGCTGGGATTCCCATGATTCCTGGCACCCAGGGTGCCGTCAAGAGCTTTGCTGACGTAAAGGCCTTTGCCGAAAAGGTGGGCCTGCCGGTGATGATCAAAGCCGTCAACGGCGGCGGCGGCCGGGGGATGCGGAACGTAGATCGGATGGAAGACCTGGAAGAAGCTTATGAACGGGCCAAATCCGAAGCCAAAATGGCCTTTGGGGATGACGATATCTACGTGGAAAAATGCATCATGAACCCCAAGCACATCGAAGTCCAGATTATGGGCGACGAACAGGGGAATGTGGTCCATCTCCACGAACGGGACTGCTCCATCCAGCGGCGGCACCAGAAGGTCATTGAAATGGCGCCTGCCTGGTCCCTGCCCCAGAGCCTGCGCCAAGCCATCTGTGACGCAGCCCTGAAGCTGATGAAAAACGTCAAGTACCTGAACGCCGGCACGGTGGAATTTTTGGCCGACCAGGATGAAAAACATTTCTACTTCATTGAAGTGAACCCCCGGGTGCAGGTGGAACATACGGTAACGGAAGCCATTACGGATGTGGATATCGTCAAGACCCAGATTCTGGTGGCCGAAGGCTACGCCCTGACAGATCCGGAAGTCCATGTGGGCCGCCAGGAAGACATTCCCTGCAACGGGGTAGCCATCCAGTGCCGGATTACCACGGAAGATCCCCAGAACAACTTTATGCCGGATACGGGCAAGATCATTGCCTACCGCAGCGGCGGCGGCCCGGGCATCCGGCTGGATGCCGGCACGGCCTATACGGGTGCCGTCATTACCCCCTATTACGATTCCCTTTTGGTGAAGGTCACCGCCCATGCCATGAACGCCCAGGACACCATCCACCGGATGCTGCGCTGCCTGGAAGAATTCCGCATCAGCGGCGTTAAGACCAACATCTTCTTCCTGAAAAATATGCTGAAGACAGCGGCTTTTGCAGCCGGGGCCTGCGATGTAAACTATATTGATCGGCATCCGGAACTGCTGGTGGATCCGGAAGAAGTAGATGACCGGGGGACCCGGCTCCTGTCCTACATTGGAAAAATTACCGTCAATGGCTACAAGGGCAGTGGGCACCAGCTAAAACCCGACTTCCAGCCCCTGCGCCAGCTGCCGGCCACAGGAAACTGCCCCAAGGGCAGCCGGCAGGTACTCCAGGAACTGGGACCGGAGAAGTTTTCCCGCTGGATCCAGGACCAGAAGGAAGTGCTGTTTATGGACACCACCTACCGGGATGCCCATCAGTCCTTGCTGGCTACCCGGATCCGGACCCACGATATTTTGAACGCCATTGGCTATACGGCGGAGCAGGTGCCTCAGATCTATGCCTTTGAAAACTGGGGCGGGGCTACTTTTGATGTGGCCTACCGGTTCCTGGACGAAGATCCCTGGGAGCGGCTGCGCCAGATGCGCAAGGCGGCGCCCAATATCCTGTTCCAGATGCTGACCCGGGGGGCCAACACCGTAGGCTATACCAACTATCCCCCGGAAGTGGTAACCCAATTTATCGACTTGGCTGCCCAAAACGGGGTGGATGTATTCCGGATTTTCGACTGCCTGAACCAGCTGGACCATATGGCCCTGTCCATTGAAGAAGTCCGGAAGCAGGGCAAGGTGGCAGAAACGGCCATCTGCTATACCGGGGACGTACTGGATGACCGGCGGCAGAAATATTCCCTGGCCTACTACACCCAGCTGGCCAAGGAAATGGAAAAGGCCGGGGCCAACATTATCGCCATCAAGGATATGGCGGGGCTGTTAAAACCGGAAGCGGCCTATGCGCTGGTCTCCGCCCTGAAGGACGCCGTGGACCTGCCCATCCATCTCCACAGCCACGAGGGCGGCGGCTGCACCCTGTACAGCTATGCCAAGGCCGTAGATGCCGGGGTGGATATCCTGGATGTGGCCACCAGTGCCCTGTCCAACGGCACCAGCCAGCCCTCTATGACGGCCATGATCTACGCCCTGTCTAACCATCCCCGCCAGCCGCAGATGAACCTGGAAGCCCTGGAAAACATCGACCGGTACTGGCAGGTGGTCCGCTCCTATTATGCCGGGGTGGACAGCAAGATGGCCAGCCCCAACACCACGGTCTTCCAACATGAAATGCCCGGCGGCCAGTACTCCAACCTGCGTCAGCAGGCTACGGCAGTGGGCCTGGGTGCCCGCTGGCCGGAAGTGTGCCGGATGTACGCCCGGGTGAACCAGCTGTTTGGAGATGTCATCAAGGTGACCCCGTCTTCCAAGGTGGTAGGGGACATGACCCTGTTCATGGTCCAAAACAACCTGACGGAGGAAGATGTCTTGAACCGGGGCGAAACCCTGGACTTCCCCCAATCCGTGGTGGACTTCTTTGACGGCAAGCTGGGGATTCCCTATGGGGGCTTCCCGGAAAAACTCCAGAAGGTTATCCTGCGGGGGGCTCAGCCCCACTTGGAAACCCCGCCGGTGCCGGTGGACCTGGATAAGGTCCATGCAGAAATGAAGGCCCTGCGTATGCCGGAAACGCCGGAAGCGGAATCCAGCTACTGCATCTACCCCAAGGTCTACAAGGACTTTATCCAGCGCTACCACCAATATGGGGACCTGTCCATCTTGGATACGCCTACCTTCTTCTTCGGCATGAAACCCGGCGAAGAAATTCAAGTGATGATGGACGGCAAAATGGTGCTGATTCGCCTGAACCATATTACCCGTCCTACGGAAGAGGGTTACCGGGAAGTGCAGTTTGAAATCAACGGTATGCCCCGGGAACTGAAAATCCGGGATGCCAAGGCTTCGGAAGGCACCACGGCAGCCCGCCGGGCGGATCCTACGGTGCCTGGGGAAGTGGGGGCCACCCTGTCCGGCTCCGTTCTCCGGGTATTGGTGGACAAGAACAGTGTGGTGAAGAAGGGCGATCCGCTGCTGGTAACGGAAGCCATGAAGATGGAAACCACCCTGACCGCTCCCATCGACGGCCTGGTAACCGAGGTATTGGTGAAAGCCGGCAGCCGGATTGCTTCCGGAGACCTGCTGGTGGTGATTGAATAAACGTTTAACAAAAGGAGAATCCTGCGGGGTTCTCCTTTTTTTCAGCAGGTTTCAGATGGGGCGGGGTGTGCTACAATAGAGACAGCGGAGAAAAGAAAACGGAGGTGCCAACATGAAAAGCAAAGGGAAACTCGGTTTGCTGCTGGCTCTTTGCCTGGCGCTGGGCCAAACGGCCCTGGCCGCTGAGCATTTGGCCGTGGTGGAAAAGGACGGAAAGCAGGGAGCCATTGACCCGGAGGGGAAAGTGGTCATCCCCTTGGAATTTAAGAGTGTGGAAGTAAACGATAAGGTGGAAGCACCCGTGGTTCTGGTGAAAAAGTCCGGCAAGTATGGGCTTTATGACCGAAATGGGAAAGAATTGTTAAAGCCGGTGCTGAAAAAGGTCACCGGGGTAAACGAAGGATATTTTGGCGGCAAGGAGAAGAAAACCTGGAGCTTCTACAACCTGAACGGGGAAAAGCAGCCCGGGGAATATGAGGAAGTGGGGCTGTACCAGGAAGGCCTGGCGCCTGTCAAGGTGGAGGACCGCTGGGGCTTTGTGGATACCCAGGGAAAACTGGTGATTCCGGCCCAGTACAAGTCCGTTAGGGGCTTCAGCGAAGGCCTGGCAGCTGCCAAACTGAACAGCAAATGGCTGTATATCCATAAGGATGGCACGCCGCTTATCGGAGCCAGCATCAAGGACCCCCGGGATTTCCACCAGGGCGTTGCCGTGGTGGATGACAACTGGCTGATGAATATTAAGGGCCAGAAATACGCCAAGCTCCGGGATTATTCCTTTGTGGGGGATTTTGCCGAAAATGGCTTGGCCGAAGTGGGCGTCCGCCGGCGCCACCGCAGCCTGCTGGATTATGTAAGCATTGGCTGGGGCTGGGACGGCTGGGGCGTCTGGGGCTATCCTGGCTGGGGCTGGACCGGAGGCTACCACCATCGCCGGCACCACGGTTGGGGCTGGGGCGGCGGCATCGGGATTTCGCCCGGGGCCGTTATGCCCGGCAGCCTGTACCGGGGCTATGTGAACAAGCAGGGCCAGGAAGTGATTCCCACTACCTACGATACGGTAACGCCCTTCTACGGCAGCTATGCCCTGATCCAGGACGAAGGCCACTGGGGTATGGTCAATGCCCAGGGCCGGGTGGTGATTCCCCCGGCCTACGATGCCCTGTGGCCCTTTAGCCAGGGCCTGGCAGCTTTCAGCTTCGACAAGAAGTGGGGCTTTATCAATGAGCAGAATACGGTAGTGATTTCCAACCGGTATGACCGGGTGAACTCTTTCCTGGAGGACCGGACCACGGTAATGACCCAGGAGGAAGGGGGCATTATCGATAAGCAGGGTCAATTGGCAGCCCCTCTGCGCCGGCAGTTAAAGGAACTGGGACCGTTGTACGCTGACCGGGCGGCCTTTAAGGATCCGGCCAAGGACCTGTGGGGGTATGTTAACAGGGATGCCCAGGTTGTTATCCCTGCACAGTACGATAAGGCCGGAATATTTGACTGAAATTCGTGAATACGTACAAAAAGCTGTTGACAGGAATTGCATACGGTGGCATAATGTAAACCATACCGCAATAATTGCTTATCGGTTATGAACGGGACTGAATAGGAAGAAGCCTTACAGAGAGCCGGCGGCAGGTGCGAGCCGGCAGGATTCCAATATTCTCTCGCCCGGGAGCCGCAGGGATGAACCAAAGTAGTTCCTGCCGTCCACAGTGCGTTAAACTGAACGAGAACAAACATAGGGTGGTACCGCGTTCATTCGCCCCTATCCGCTTCTGGCGGATAGGGGCGTTTTGTATCTGAAAAAGGAAAGGGGAGTTACGTATGGGAATGACAAGAACACAAAAAATTTTGGCGAAACACGCCGGACGGCCGGAGGTGGAAACCGGTGAGCTGCTGATCTCCCAGGTGGATCTGACGCTGGCCAACGATATTACTGGGCCTCCTGCCATTGACGAGTTTGATAAGATTGGGCGTCCTGTTTTTGACAAGGACAAGATTGCCTTGGTGCCGGACCATTTTTCGCCGCCCAAGGACATCAAATCTGCAACCCTGTGCAAGCATATGCGGGAATTTGCCCGGAAGCATGAGATTACCCATTATTACGAAGTGGGCCGTATGGGCATTGAACACGCCCTGATTCCGGACAGCGGGCTGGTGGCGCCTGGGGAATTGATTATTGGTGCCGATTCCCATACCTGTACCTACGGGGCCCTGAACGCCTTCTCCACCGGGGTGGGCCAGACGGACCTGGGGGCAGCCATGGCCGAAGGGAAAACCTGGTTCAAGGTACCCGCCGCCATCAAAGTGGTGCTTACCGGCAAGAAACCGGCCTACGTCCAGGGCAAGGATGTCATCCTGACCCTGATTGGCCAAATCGGAGTGGATGGGGCCCTGTACCAGTCCCTGGAATTTTTCGGGGACGGCGTGGGAGAACTGTCCATGGCGGACCGGTTCACCATCTGCAACATGGCCATTGAAGCCGGGGCCAAAAATGGTATTTTCCCGGTGGACGAAAAGACCCGGGCCTATCTGAAGGAACGGGGCGTTACCCGGGCTTGGGAACCGGTGGAGGCCGATCCGGACGCCGTTTACGCCCGGACCATTACCATCGCCCTGGATGAACTGGTGCCGGTGGTGGCCTATCCCCATCTGCCGGAAAACACCCACCCCGCTGCCGAAGGCAAGGACATTGCCATCGACCAGGTGGTCATCGGGTCCTGCACCAACGGCCGGTATGAAGATCTGGACCAGGCTGCAGAAGTGCTGAAGGGCCGGAAGGTCCATCCCCGGGTGCGCTGCATCATCATTCCGGCGACCCAGGAAATCTACAAGCGGGCCCTGGATAACGGCCTGTTCGACATTTTTGTGGACGCAGGAGCAGCGGTGTCCACACCGACCTGCGGACCCTGTCTGGGCGGCTATATGGGCATTTTGGCTGCCGGCGAACGGGCCGTTTCCACCACCAACCGGAACTTCAGGGGCCGGATGGGTCATGTGGACAGTGAAGTATATTTAGCCAGCCCCTATACGGCCGCTGCCAGCGCCGTAATGGGCCGGATTACCGATCCCCGGGAGGTGTTAGCATGAGTAAGGTTTGGCGTTATGGAGACCATGTGGATACGGATGTCATCATCCCTGCCCGCTATTTGAACATAGCAGATTTTAAGGAACTCAGTGAGCATGCTATGGAAGACATTGATACCACCTTTGCTTCCCAGGTTCAGCCCGGGGACATTATGGTGGCCGGCCGGAACTTTGGCTGCGGCTCTTCCCGGGAACACGCCCCCATTGTCATCAAGGAAAAGGGCATCCAGTGCATCATTGCTGAAAGCTTTGCCCGGATTTTCTACCGGAATGCCATTAATATTGGCCTGCCGGTACTGGAAATCGGGGAAGAGGCCAAAAAGATAGAAGCGGGAGACCAGGTGACCGTGGACCTGGACAAGGGGGAAATCCACGTGCTGAACAAAAACCTGGTGATCAAAACCCATCCCCTGCCGGAATTTGTCCGGAAAATCGGGGAAGCCGGGGGCCTGATCAATTACGTAAAAGGAGGCAAAGCCTGATGAAGATTACCGTACTGGCCGGTGACGGCATTGGTCCAGAGATTACGGACGCAGCCCTGGTGGTGCTTAAAAAGACGGCCCAGGTCTTTGGGCTGGATATTTCCTATGACCATCAGCTTATGGGGGGCTGCGCCTATGATGCCTATGGCACGCCCCTGCCGGAGGTAACCCTCCAAAGCGCCAAGGCAGCGGATGGGGTGCTTCTGGGGGCGGTGGGCGGACCCAAGTGGGATCAGCTGCCCGACGTGACCAAACGGCCGGAAAAGGGTCTTTTGGCCATCCGGAAGGCCTTGGGCCTTTACTGCAACCTGCGGCCGGTAACGGTACGGCCCTACGTGGCCCATCTGTCCCCCTTAAAGACGGAACGGGCAGAAGGTGCGGACCTGGTGATTGTCCGGGAGCTTACCGGCGGCATCTACTTTGGGGAGCACCAGGAAGCAGCTTTGGTGGACGGTGTGGAAACCGCCTCCGATATCGAAAAGTACACCCGGCCGGAAATCGAGCGGATTGCCGTAAAGGCCTTTGAAGCAGCCCGGCTGCGCCGGGGCAAGGTTACCAGCGTGGACAAGGCCAATGTCTTGGGGTCTTCCCGGCTGTGGCGGAAGGTGGTTACGGAGCTCCACGACAGCCGGTACCCGGAGGTGGAGCTGAACCATTATTACGTGGACAACTGTGCCATGCAGCTGGTGCTGAACCCCAAACAATTTGACGTGATTCTCACCAACAACATTTTTGGGGACATTTTAAGCGATGAAGCGTCCACCATTGCCGGCAGCATAGGGCTCCTGCCTTCCGCCAGCCTGGGGGACGGCACAGGCCTTTACGAACCCATCCACGGCAGTGCCCCGGATCTGGCAGGCAAAGGGGTGGCCAACCCCTTGGGCACTATTTTGTCGGCGGCCCTTCTCCTGCGCTATTCCCTGGGGCAGGAAGCAGCGGCAGCTGCCATTGAACGGGCGGTGGACCAGGTGATGGAAGCCGGGTACCGGACCCCGGATTTGGCAGGCGAAGGCCTGACCGTGGTGAGTACCGGAGAAATGGGCGAACTGGTAGCCCAGGCCGTGAAAAAATAAATAACAAATAAAAAAACGACTTTCCTTTTGGAAAGTCGTTTTTTTATGGGTGTTACATTTTTTTAACGGGAACCAGGCCCCGGCCCAGGGAAATCTGGCCAGTACGGGCGATTTCCAGTACTTCGTAGTCTTCCAGAACCTCCAGCAGGGCATCAATGTGGTCTTCCCGGCCGGTAAGCCGGAGAATCAGGGATTCCCGCTGGACGTCCACCACCTTGGCGTGGAACAGATTGGCAATATTGGTCAGCTCTTCTCGCATGGCGGGGCTGCCGCTTTTTACCTTGATCATGGCCAGCTCATAGCTGACAAAGGGGGCGTCATCCAGGTCCACCACCTTGATGACGTCAATGAGCTTGGCCAGCTGGTTGATGGCCTGGTCCAGCTCCCACCGGTCTTCCACGGAAACCACAATATTGATCCGGGTTACATCCGGTTCTTCCGTGTAGCCGGCGTTGATGTATTCGATGTTGATGGCCCGGCGGCTGATGAGGCCGGCCACATGGGTCAGAACACCGGGTTTGTTGTCGGCCAAAATGGCCAGATGCTGCTTCAGCATAGTCATTCTCCTCCCAATACCATTTCATCCAGCCGCTTGCCCCCAGGTACCATGGGGTACACATTTTCGTCCGGGGGAATGGTCACTTCCAGGAGCGCAGGACCACTGGTGTTGAAGAGCTGGGCCAGGGCACCGGCCAGTTCTTCTTCCCGGCTGCAGGTAAAGCTGGGCACGTCCATGGCGGCTGCTACCCGGGCCATGGAAGGGTTCCGGGTAAGGTCCGATTCTGCGCAGCGGCCGCCGTAGAACATCCGCTGCCACTGGTTTACCATACCCAGGGTGGCGTTGCGCAGCACCACGGTTTTCACCGGGATACCATACTTGTGCAGGGTGGCAAATTCCTGGCAGTTCATCAGGATGCTGCCGTCCCCGGTTACCAGCACCACCGGCTTATCCGGGGCGCCCAGCTGGGCGCCTAAAGCGGCGGGCAGGCCGTAGCCCATGGTGCCCAGGCCCCCGGAGGTGACAAAATGCCGGGGCTCTGTCAGGGGATAGAATTGGGCCGCCCACATTTGGTGCTGGCCCACATCGGTGGTGACAATGGCGTCCGGGCCGGCCTTTTGGGCCAGCTGGGTCAGCAGCACCTGGGGGGACACCCCGGCGTCACTGGAAGGACGGGTGGCAAAGGGATACTGGACCTTCAGCTCCAGCACCTGCTGGCGCCAGGGCACCCAGTGGAAGGAAGAGGGCGGGCAGGCCGCCAATTTTTCCAGCAGCAGGGGCAGGGACCAGCGCAGATCTCCGTTGACACTGATGTCTGCGTGGACAATCTTGTTGATTTCCACCTTGTCGATGTCAAAGTGGAGAATCCTGGCGTTGGGCGCGAAATTGGCCACGGAACCGGTGACCCGGTCATCAAACCGGGCTCCTACCGTCAGCAGCAGGTCGCAGTCCGTTACCGCCATATTGGCCGCATAGGAACCATGCATGCCCAGCATCCCCAGGTTGTATTCCCAGCCGTCGGGAATGGCGCCTTTGCCCATCAGGGTGTAGACCACTGGCAGCTCATAGGTTTCTGCCAGGGTCTGCAGGTAGGAAGCGGTGCCGGAGAGCACCACCCCGCCGCCCAGCATCAGCACGGGCTTTTTGGCAGCGGACAGGGCCGCCACGGCGGCGTCCACTTCTTCGGCCCGGCCGGTACGGGAAGGGTTGTAGCCCCTTAGGGAAACCGTTTCCGGATAGGTAAAGTCCAGGGTGGAATCAAACACGTCCTTGGCCACATCCACCAGCACGGGCCCGGGCCGGCCGGAAGCGGCAATGTAGAAGGCTTCCTTCAGCACCCGGGGCAGGTCCTGGACCTTTTTCACCAGGTAGTTGTGCTTGGTGATGGGGGTGGTGATGCCGGAAATATCCGCTTCTTGGAAGGAATCCCGGCCAATCAGGGGAGTGGCCACCTGGCCGCTGATGATGACCAGGGGAATGGAGTCCATGTTGGCTGTAGCAATGCCAGTAACCATATTGCAGACGCCGGGACCGGAGGTGGCAAAGCAGACCCCGGGCCGTCCGGTAACCCGGGCGTACCCATCGGCCGCATGGACGGCGCCCTGTTCATGACCGGTGAGAATATGGGGGAATTGTTTCCGGTACAGGGCATCATACAGGCTGAGGACCGCTCCTCCTGGATACCCGAATACCACCTGCACCTGTTCTTTTTTCAAACATTCGATCACTGCTTCTGCACCGGTCATCTTCATTGCTGCCGTCCTCCTTTAGATTGTCTTACTCGTTTTTATCGTTTTCATGCAGCCAAGGCATCATGGCCCGCAGTTTGGCCCCTACTTTTTCCAGGGGATGTTCGGCGTGCTGCCGGCGCATCGCCAGGAAGTGGGCACGGCCGCCGGCACGGTTTTCCAGCAGCCAGTCCTTGGCAAAGGTGCCGTCCTGGATGTCTTTCAGAACCTGCTTCATGGCTGCCTTGGAATCCTGGGTCACCACTTTGGGACCTGCGGTGTAGTCACCATATTCAGCGGTATCGCTGATGGATTTGCGCATTTTGGCCATGCCGCCTTCGTACATCAGGTCCACAATCAATTTCATTTCGTGGAAGGTTTCAAAGTAGGCGATTTCCGGCTGGTAACCGGCTTCACACAGGGTTTCAAAGCCGTTGGTGATCAACTGGCAGACCCCGCCGCACAGAACGGCTTGTTCGCCGAACAGGTCGGTTTCCGTTTCTTCCTGGAAGGTGGTTTGGATTACCCCTGCCCGGGTGCCGCCGATACCTCTGGCGTAGGCCAGGGCCAGGTCAAAGCACTTGCCGGTGGCATCCTGTTCCACAGCAAATACGTCGGGTACGCCGCCGCCTTCCACAAAGGTGCGGCGAACCAGATGGCCGGGGCCTTTGGGAGCTACCATGAAGACGTCCACGTTGGCAGGGGGCTGGATTTGTTTGAAATGGATGTTGAAACCATGGGCAAAAGCCAGGGCGCTGCCGGGCTTCAGGTTGGGGCCGATTTCCGTCTTGTACACATCGGCCTGCTTTTCATCGGGGATCAGGACCATGGTAACATCGGCACTGGCTACCGCTTCGGCAACGGTCTTTACTTCCAAACCAGCTGCCTGGGCCACTTCTACGGAATGGCTGCCCTTGTACAGGCCTACCACTACGTTTACGCCGCTTTCCTTCAGGTTCAGGGCATGGGCATGACCCTGGCTGCCATAGCCGACTACCGCTACGGTTTTACCCTTTAATACATCCCAGTTAACGTCCTTGTCATAAAATACTTTTGCCATGTGAAACACTCTCCTTTTGAAATAAAATCCTTTAGTTTCCCGTTGTGGAGGCTTCAGAGGTATAAAAAAATCCGCCCCTATGCTAGGGACGGAAGATTCCGCGATACCACCCTGATTCTCCGGCCATTGCTGGCACAGAGCTCTCTGCAACGTACTAACATACGCGTTCCGGTTAACGGAGGACAGCCGTCAATGCTTAATACACTTCAGCATTGCTCTTCGGGGAGGATTTTCCTTTGGGGGTTTCTATCGGCTCGCACCAAATGCCGACTCTCTGGGAGAAACTGGGAGCAAAGTACTCTTTCCCGTCATCAGATTTCTCGTTATTTCCTTTTGGTTGAAAAGGATGTCCTAATACTACAATGACAGCAAACAACTGTCAACAGAAAAACGAGAAAAAAATTGCAATATAAGAATTTGATGTGTAAAAGTGTAACGCTTGTAGCGCTGTCCGGGTCTTAACCGGGGTGCCTGCGGAGCAGGCGGGGTTCCCTAGCAGCTATTCAGTTGTGCGTTGGCCCAGATACCACTGGACAAACTGTTTGGCAATACGGCCATTCCGGCCGGAATGTTCCATTTCCCAGCGTACTCCCAAAACCCGAAGTTCCTGGGGAGAAAGGGTGATGCCCTCCTTTTCCAGTTCGTGGGCAATGATGGCCAGGTATTCGGCCTGGGTGGGGGCGCCAAAGTGCAGGATCAGGCCAAAGCGGTCGGACAGGGAAATGGATTCGTTGTCCGCATCTTCCCGGAAGACCTCTGCCTCCAGGGCATCGCTCCGGTCGGACCAGGTTTCCTTCAGCAGGTGCCGCCGGTTGCTGGTGGCGCAGAGCATCACATTGTCCGGCTGGGGTGCGGCGCCCCCGTCGATGGCTGATTTCAGGTATTTGTATTCGGTTTCATTCTCGTCAAAGGACAGGTCGTCGAAGAAGAAAATGAAGCGGTGGCTGCGGATTTTTCCGGCGGCAGTCATGGCTCCGGAAAGGAGCTGGAGCTGGTCCCGCTTGATTTGCACCAGGCGCAGGCCCTGGGCGCTGAACAAGGGAATCAGGGCCTTTACGGAGGTGGACTTGCCGGTGCCCCGGGCTCCGGTGAGGAGTACGTTGTTGCAGCCCCGGCCGGCCATAAACTGCCGGGCATTGGCCAGGAGCTTTTCCTTCTGGTCCTGGTAGCCCAAAAGGTCCTCCCAGGCATAGTGGGGGAATTGGGCAATGCCCTGGAAGGCACCTGCTGCGTCCAGGCAGAAGGCCTCGTACTGGGCCATTTGGCCCCGGCCATAACGCTGGTACTGGCTAAGGAGAAGCTGGGCCTGCTCCCTGGGACTTGGGGCCGCCAGCAACGCTGCCCGCAGCTGGTCTTCCAGCTTGGAATTTCCCGGTTGGGCAGGCTGGTAATTGTCATAGAGCGGGTCTCTAAAAACGGCTTCCCCGGACAGGTGCAGGAAGGGCTGGAGCAGTTCCAGGTCCCGGGTCAGAGCTGCTGCCAGACCGCTGCCGGCCCGCCCCTGGGCTTCCACCGTGCGTCCGGCCAGGTTATTGCCTTCGCACAAAAGGTGGAAGAAATAGGCCTGCCACAGGTTGCCCCCAAGGCCCCAGGCTTCTGCCTGGGTAAGGACCCTTTCCCGGGCCTGGCTGAGCTGGCTTTTGCCGGGGTGTTTGGCGGCTTTGGCCAGCTTATGGATTACTGGGTCAAAAAACAAGGGACGCAATACGGATAGCTTAGAAAAAATGGTAAAATCGATCATTTGTGAGTTATTTTCCAGGTTCATGTTTTCTCCTTCAGGCTTTTGCCAAAGCGGTTTCTTTCACCGTATGGGGACCCCGGCCCAGGGAAATCTGGCCGGTGGTGGCAATTTCCAATATGGTGTAGGCTCGGAGCAGCTGGAGCAGGGCCTTGATATGGTCCTCCCGGCCGGTAAGCCGGAAAATCAGGGATTCCGGGTAGACGTCCACAATCTTGGCGTGGAACAAACCGGCAATATTGGTGAGCTCTTCCCGGATTTGGGCGGTGGGGCTGCTGACCTTGATCAGGGTCAGTTCATAGCTGACCAGGGGCTGGTCGTCCAGGTTGACCACGGCAATCACGTCAATCAGCTGGGAAAGCTGGTTGATGGCCTGGTCCAGGGCAAATCGGGTGTCCACTTCCACCATCAGGTTGATTCGGCTGATTTCCGCCAGGTCCGTGTAGCCCACATTCAGGCATTCGATATTGATGTTCCGCCGGGCCAGCAGGCCGGCCACATGGGCCAGAACCCCGGGTTTGTTGTTGACCAGAAGGGCAAGATGCTGCCATTGCATGATTATTCTCCTCCTAAAAGCATATGGTCCAGGCCTTGGCTGCCGGGAACCATGGGATAAACCAGTTCATCAGCGGGTACGGTGACCTCCAGCAGGGCGGAGCCCTCCGTGTCAAAAAGGAAGTCCAGCCCCGCCGCCAGCTCTTCCGGGGAAGCAACTTCCCGGGAAGGAATGCCCATGGCGGCCGCAATGGCCGCTGTGGAGGGCTTTTTTACCAGCTGGGTCTGGGAGTACCGGCCGCCCCGGTACACGTGCTGGAGCTGGCGTACCAGCCCCAGCTGGCCGTTTTTCAGCACCAGGGTCTTTACCGCTAGCCCATAGGTGGGCAGGGTGGTAAATTCCTGGCAGTTCATCAGGATGCTGCCGTCTCCGGTAATCAAGAGTACGGTGCTGTCCGGACAGCCTGCCTTGGCGCCCAGGGCTGCCGGCAGGCCAAACCCCATGGTGCCCAGACCGCCCGAGGTAAGAAAGTGCCGGGGGCGGTCCGTAGGAAAGAACTGGGCGGCCCACATCTGATGCTGGCCTACATCTGTTGCCACAATGGTGTCTTCCGGGGCCCTGCGGGCCGTCTCCTTCAGCAGCAGCTCCGGGGAAACCCCGTCTTTGCAGGTATGGGCGGCAAAGGGCACTTCCTGCTTCAGGGCCAGGCAGTGCTCCCGCCAGGGGGCAAACCGTTCCTTCAGGCCGGAAATCTCCCTGAGGGCTTCCTGGAAACGGGGCAGGGCATCCTGAAGGCTGGCCGGGACGCTGATCTGGGCGGGGATAATCTTATTGATTTCACTGGGGTCCACATTAAAGTGGACAATCTGGGCGGCTGGGGCAAATTCCGAGGCTTTGGCAGTGGAACGCTCGTCAAAGCGGACCCCAAAGGCCAGCAGCAGGTCGCAGCCGGTAACGGCCAGATTGGCGGCGTAGCTGCCGTGCATTCCCAGCATACCCAGGTGTTGGGGCAGGCTGTCGGGTACGGCGCCTTTGCCCATCAGGGTGGTTACTACGGGAATCCCCGTGTCCAGGGCCAGCTGGGTCAGGGTGCCGGCCGTATCCGCCAGGATGACCCCGCCCCCTGCCATGATGACGGGGCGCCGGGCCGCCGAAAGCGCTGCTGCGGCCCGGGCAAGGTCCTGGGTCCGGGCCGGGCGTCTGCTGTCGTAGCCCAGCAGCTGGACGCTCTCCGGATAGGTAAAGTCCAAGGGGGTATCAAAGATTTCGGTGACAATGTCCACCAGCACCGGGCCGGGCCGGCCGGTACGGGCCAGGAAGAAGGCTTCCTTCAGCACCCGGGGCAGGTCCTCTGCCCGGCGGACCAGGTAGTTGTACTTGGTAATGGAGGTGGTGATGCCTGCAATGTCCGCTTCCTGGAAAGCGTCCCGGCCCAGGAGGGACGTAGCCACCTGGCCGCTGATGATTACCAGGGGAATGGAGTCCATGTGGGCGGTGGCAATGCCGGTAACCATATTGCAGACCCCGGGCCCCGAGGTGGCAATGGCCACTCCCACCTGTCCCGTAGCCCGGGCGTACCCGTCGGCTGCGTGGATGGCTCCTTGTTCGTGGCCGGTAAGGATATGGGGAAAGCCGGTTTTGTACAAGGCATCATACAGGCCCAGTACGGCCCCTCCTGGGTACCCAAAAACAACGGGGACCTGTTCCTGGCGGAAACAGGCAATAATGGCTTCAGCGCCTGTCATTTTCATAAATAGCCTCCTTTTGGCCGGCGGGCCGGATTTTTGGTGCGGGGAGCAGTCCATAAAAAAAGTCCCTCAGCTTGGCTGAGGGACGGAAGAACCGCGGTACCACCCTGTTTCCCTGCGGCTGCAGGGCACTTGGGCACGTGAAGACGTGCTTCCGGTAACGGGGAAATGGCCGCCCAGACCTACTGCTGTTTCGGCCTGGAGCCTCCGGGAGGAGCTTCCTCCCAAGGGTTTCGCCGGCTTGCACCAGCCGCCGGCTCTCTGCGGAAAACCCTGGGGAGTACTATTCCCATCATAGGCATTTGCTGTTTGGTAGTGAATTGTCCCTATTCTAGCGATTTCGCGGACAAGTGTCAACGAAAAATGATGAATTTGGACAAAAACGAAAAAACAATCTTAAAACTGTAACGCCTGTTGCAGTCTGTATGAAATAAAACACCAAGAGAAGGGCGGGGGGGAAGGCACTTTTGCAAAGTCCGGGGCCCAAAGAAAATGGTATAATAGGAAAATGCAGGGAAAGCCCTGGCTACGGTTTTTCCTTGGGAAAAAGGAGATTACGTTATGAAAAAGCGGTGGAAGGATTTATCCATACGGAAGCGGCTGCTGCTGTCCAACTATTTGATGATTTTGGCCCCCATCCTGTGCTTTGCGGTACTGAGCATTGGAATTTTTTGGGCTTTTGGCATGGAGAACCTGAACCGGGCCAATGTGCTGTCCTTTATTTGGCCGGAAAGCGGGCCCACGCTGAATATCCAGTTTGAACTGACCCGGCTCCGAGTCCGGTCGGACCAGTACAATGGCCGGGATCTGGGGCATCTGCTGCTGGTTTGCGACCATTTGGAGGATCAGGGGATGCAGGTGGCCCTTTTGCAGCAGGGAAAGACCCTGTACGTAACCCCGGGCACGAGTCCTGACGCGCTGCTCCAGGAAGCCCAGCAGCGGGCCCCGGAAGGCCGGGGTGCCATTGCCTGGGGGGAGAAGGGCCTGGCCTTTCATTACACCTCGCCCAAAGGCCTGGAAGCCGTAGTGGTAGGAGCGGACCCCCTGGTGGAAAAAAGCGATTTGTTCCAGATGACCTCCAAGGAGTTGTTCAAAAGCAGCTTTGTGGGAGCCTTCCTGCTGGTGCTGCTGATGGCCGCCCTGATCGGCCTGGCGGTGTCCCGGATCATGGCCCAGCAGTTTTTGAAGCCGCTGGGACGGCTGCGCCGGACGGCAGCCCAGGTCAGCCGGGGGGATTTGGATACCCCCATTGTGGCGGACAGCCAGGATGAAATTGGGGCCGTGCTCCGGGCTTTTGAAAAGACCCGGCTGGAACTGAAAGCCAACCGGGAAAAACGGCAGCTGTACGAACAGAACCGAAAAGAAATGATGGCGGGGATTGTCCACGATCTGGCGACTCCCCTGACCAAAATCCAGGGCTATGCCTCCGGCCTTAAAGAAGGCATTGCCAATACTCCGGAAAAACAGCAGCATTACCTGGAGAAAATTCTGACCACCACGGAAAGCATGAGCCGGTTGAACCAGACCCTGCTGCTTTTGTCCAAACTGGATCTGGACCAGGTGCCCTTCCATTGGCAGACGGTGAACCTGTCGGCCTTTATGGAAGACTGTCTGGCAGAGCAGGAGGAATATTGGGAGAAACAGGGCCTTACCCTGTCCTTTGCCAGTACCCTGGCTGCGGCTCCCGTTGCCCTGGACCCGGAACAGTTCCAGCGGGTGCTTTCCAATGTGCTGGGCAACAGCGTCAAATACCGGGGCCAGGATGGCCGGGTGGAAATCCGGCTGGAACCGGGAAAGCCGGGCTATGTGCGGCTTTCTTTTGGGGATCAGGGCCAGGGCGTAACCCAGGACCAGCTGAATAAAATCTTTGACAGTTTTTACCGGACGGACCGGGCCCGGACCCATGTGGCCAGTGGCAGCGGACTGGGCCTGGCCGTTGTGAAAAAAATCGTGGAAACCATGGGAGGGACCATTTGGGCAGAAGCCAATACGCCCCAGGGCCTGAAAATCTGTATGGAATTTCCCTTAAAGGAGCAGCAGCATGGAAAAGATTCTCATCATTGAAGACGACGAAGATATTGCAGAACTGGAGCGGGATTATCTGGAAGCAGCGGGTTTTCAGGCAGAAATCCTGGGCAATGGCCAGGAAGGGGAAAAACGGGCTCTGGACCCGGAAATTGCTCTGGTGCTGCTCGACATTATGCTTCCGGGCGAAGATGGCTTCCAGGTCTGCCGGAAAATCCGGGAGCAGCGGAATATTCCCATTCTCCTGGTGTCCGCCAAGCAGGAGGACGTGGACAAGATCCGGGGGCTGGGGCTGGGTGCCGATGACTACATTGTGAAGCCCTTCAGTCCCAGTGAACTGGTGGCCCGGGTCCGGGCCCACCTGAAACGGTACCAGCAGCTTACGGGCCAGAATCAGGCGTCCAAACTGCTCATCCGGGGGGACCTGACCATCGATTGTGCCGGGCACCGGGTTTATGTTGGCGGCAAGGAAGTGGTGATGCCCAACAAGGAATTTGCCCTGTTGGAATTTCTGGCCGAGAATCCAGGGCAGGTATTCAGCAAGGAGACCCTGTTCCAGCGGATTTGGGGAGAGGACTCCCTGGGAGATACGGCTACGGTTTCCGTCCATGTGAACCGAATTCGGGAAAAAATTGAAAAATCCACGGCCAAGCCGGAATACATTGAAACGGTTTGGGGCGTAGGGTACCGGTTTAAAAAATAGACGGCAAAAAGCGCTGCAGAAAGGGAAATCACCCTTTCTGCAGCGCTTTTTTGCCGTCTTTATTCTCTTGTCCACACGGCCCACTGGCCGCGTTCGCCCAGTTTTTGCCAATCTCCGGGCACGGTTTGGAGGAAGTCTTTTTGGTGGCCTTTTTCCACCACCACCAGAATGTTGCCGGTCTCCGGCAGGTCTTCGATGGCGGCAAAGGGCATCATGTTTTTGGCGTTCCAGCTGATGCCGTCAGGTTTTTGCTGGTCAATTTTTTCCCGGGTGTTCAGGTCCGGGGCGGGAATGCCGCTGTAGTAGGTAAAGGAAACCGGGTAGCGGCCGCCGTAGATATAGACCTGGGTGTTGGGACCGTCCCAATACTTGGCCAGTTGGGCAGCATCCCAGGAGGAGGCCTGCCGGCACAGGGGAATGGCCAGGGCGTAGGACAGCACCACCAAAAGCAGCACCATGCTGGCCGCAATCCGTTTGAGCCAGCCGTCATAGCGGGGCGAGAGGTAGGCTGCCAGGCCGATGGCCAGAGGCGGCAGGTAGGGGAAGGTATAGGTAGGGTACTTGGTGGCCATGCATTCAAAGAACAGGAAGATGCCCAGGGCCCAGATTACCAGGTATCGCTGCCGGTCCTCCAAACTGGCCCACAGGGTCCGGTGTTTCAGCTTCTGCCACAGGGCCCTGCCGTGTTTCTTTAACAGGTAGGGGGCGGTGAAACTCCAAGGGAAACCGCTGATCAGGAAAATCATCAGGTAATACCACCAGGTATTGTTCCGGGGATGCTCAGAAACCGTGGCCCGGAGAATGTTGTGGACGCCGATGAAGTATTCCAGGAAGGCATTGCCATGGAGCTGAATCATGGGTACGTACCACAGGGCAGCTACCAAAAGGGAAACCAGGATGCCGGAAAACAGCTTCATGGACCGGAGGGTACGGCCGTCCCGGCAGGCCCCCAAATAGGCCAGGATAATCAGGCCGGGGAGCACCAGCCCTACGGGACCTTTGGTCAGGATGGCGATGCCAGCCAGAACGTAGGCACCGTAATACAGCAGGGGACGCTGCTCCCGCTTGGCAATGTAAAACAGCATCAGGGCCCCGTCCAGGGTTACAAACAGGGTCATATCCGTAATCACGGCTTTGGCCAGGTAGAAGTATTCCACACTGGTCATCATAATCAGGCTGCTGAGAAAGGCCACCCGTTTGCCGTACAGTTTGTTGGCAAACCAGTAGGTTTGAAAAACGCCAATCAGGCCAAAGACTCCTGAGAAAAAGCGGGCGGCAAAGGAAGTCAACCCAAAGAGCTTAAAGGCAGCAATGAGTTCCAGGTAGAACAAAATCGGTTTGTCATACCAGTACCGGCCAAAAATCCGGGGAGAAACATAGTCGCCGGAGGCCAGCATTTCTTTGGCGGTCAGCACGTAGTTGGATTCTACCGGGTCCGTAATCAGCAGCTGGCTGTTGGCTGCAAAAAACAGCAGAATACCCAGAACAAATAAAATCAGGATGTCCAAATGGCGTTTATACCAGGGTTGGGAAAGGGCTGCATCTTCCATGGGAAACCTCAATTCTGCCGCAGGGCGGCCTTGTACTTGAATGATTATCAGTATAGGCCGGGATGTTAAAGAATTCTTAAACAAAGAAAGAGGATTCCATAAAGAAAAAACGGTGGGGACGCACAGCCGGTTGCAGGAGTGAAACACTCGGGAGTATACTTACAGGGAATAGCAATTAGGGAGAAAATTGCAGGGAAAGGGGAATGGAACATGAAAAAAACAACAAAGCTGCGGCAATTATTGGCAGCGGAAGCACCCATTTTGGCGCCCTGCGCCTACAATGCCATGACGGCCCGGCTGGTGGAAATGGCGGGGTTTCCCTTGGCCGGAGCCACCGGCAATGGCATCCACGGGGACTATTTGGGGACTCCGGATAATGGGCTGATGACCATGACGGAAATGGCCGGAGTGTACCACCGGATGTGCGGGGCCGTGGAAATTCCCATTATGGCGGACGCAGAGGCCGGGTACGGCAATGCCCTGAACGTACGGCGGACGGTGCAGGAGTTTGAGCAGGCGGGACTGGCCGGGATATTTATCGAAGACCAGCAGCTGCCCACCAACTGCCCCTTTATCCAGGAACCCAAGCTGGTTTCGGTGGAGGAAATGTGCGGGAAAATCCAGGCTGCTGCAGCTGCCCGGCAGGACCCGGATTTTGTCATCTGTGCCCGGTCCGATGCTCCCTTTGGGGAAGCCGTAGAACGGGCCCAGGCCTACCTGGAAGCCGGGGCGGATATGATCAAAATCGTGCCCAAAACCCGGCAGGAGCTGGAAGAAGTGCCCAAACGGGTGCAGGCGCCCCTGCATGTGGGCTTTATTTCCCGGAAACCCATGTACGAAGGGCTGACAGCCCTGGACCTGGGGAAAATGGGCTATAAGATCATCACCTTTCCCCAGCTGCTGTACTATACAGCCATCAAGGCCCAGCTGGAAGCCCTGGGAATTTTGCGGGAAACCAGTTCCGACCAGGCACTGGCCGAGCGGATGATCGATATGGATTTTTACCTTCAGGTGGTCCAAAGCGAAAAATACCAGGCCTGGCAGAAAAAATTTATCAAGGAATAGGCCCAATAAAAAATCTCCTGCGCTTTACGCACAGGAGATTTTTTGCATCGGTCAGGCATCGGCCCAAACATCTTCCGCAATTTTTTTGATCAGCTGGAGCTTGGCCCACTGTTGTTCTTCGGTCAGCAGGTTGCCTTCTTCCGTGGAGGAGAAGCCGCATTGGGGGCTCAGGCACAGCCGCTCCAGGGGTACCAGCTTGGAAGCTTCCTGAATCCGAGCCACAATGTCCGCTTCCTTTTCCAGTTCTGGGGTCTTGGAGGTTACCAGGCCCAGGACCACCTGCTGGTTCTTGATAAAGCGCAGGGGCTGGAAGTCCCCGGAACGCTCGGAATCGTATTCCAGGAAGAAGCCATCTACCTTGCAGCCGCCGAACAGGGTTTCTGCCACAGGTTCGTAGCCGCCGGAGGAGAACCAGGTGGAGCGGAAGTTGCCCCGGCAGATGTGCATGGTAATGGTCATATCGGCAGGTTTGGCTTCCAGGGCCAGGTTGATCATAGCCACATAGTTCTTGGCCAGCTGATCCAGGTCAAAGCCCCGTTCTGCGTAGGCTTTCCGTTTGTCCGCATCGCAGAATTCCCCCCAGGAGGTATCGTCTAATTGCAGGTAGCGGCAGCCGGCAGCGTAGAAGGCCCGAATGGCCTGCTGGTAGGTAAGGGCAATGTCGTGGAACAGCTTGGCCTCGTCCTTGTACAGGTCGATGGGCTGGTAATTCTTTTCCCGGACGCAGCAGATCAGGTGTAGCATGCTGGGGGAGGGAATGGTCATTTTGGCCAGGGTATCTCCGGCGGCTTCCTTCAGAAAACGGAAATGGTCCAGGAAAGGATGGGCGCCAAAGCCCAGAGGGCCGGAAATCCGTACGGTGGCAGCCTTGGGCTGGGCCCCCTTAAAGGCTACGGACCAGTGTTCGGCCTTGACTTCGGTAACGCCTTCCAGGTCGGCCAAAAAGTCCAGGTGCCAGTAGCGGCGGCGGAATTCGCCGTCGGTAACGGCCTTTAGGCCCACCTTCTTTTCCTGGGCCACCAGGCTGCGGATCTGTTTGTCTTCTTCTGCTTTCAGGTCTGCGGCAGTAATCTTGCCGGCTGCAAAGGCTTCTCTTTTTTCTTTCAGGGCAGCGGGACGCAGAAAGCTGCCTACAATGTCATAACGAAAGGGCGGTTTATTTTTGGTAGTCATACTGTATGCCTCCTAGGGGAATGAATTCCTATTGATTCTCTCTTGTTTCCATGCCGTTAGTATAGCAGGTTTCCGGAAACAGGGGAAATACTTAAAAATATGCATTTGCCATAGCTTAAAGCTATAACGAAAAGCAAAAGAAAGAGCGCAGGCACTTGGCCTTGCGCTCTTTTTTTACAGCATGATTTCCGGTTCCGGACCTTGGCCCAGGAGTCCGTCCTGCTGCTTTTCGCTGGCGGCAGGACGGGCTTGGGGTGCCCGGATATTTTCCACAAACAGCAGCAGCCGGTTGGTGACGTTTACGTCGCTGACGCCACTGTCAAAGTCCAGACTCAGCAGGTTCATCTGGGGGTACAGGGATTTGATTTTCTTTTCAATTCCCTTGGAAATGATATGGTTGGCAATGCAGCCGAAGGGCTGGAGGCTGATCACGTTTTCAATGCCGGATTTGGCAAAGTTGACGATTTCTGCCGGCAGCAGCCAGCCTTCCCCAAATTGGGCAGCCATGTTGATGATCTGTTTCCCGTCGTTGGCCAGCTCAAAGATATCTTCAATAGGGGTGAAGTACTGGAAGTTTTTGCCGATGTCGTTGAATTTCTTGATCTGCTTGGTAACCCACATATAGATGAAATCTACCAGGATGTTGGGTACCGGGTGCCGTTCCAGGCCGAACCGTTTGTTGGTGACCCGGTTTACAAAGGCCTGCATGAAGAACGGGGTCAGCAGCGGCGGCATCACTTCAATGGAGTGGTCCATGAGCCAGGTGGTGATGTTCTTATGGGCAAAGCTGTTGAATTTCAGGTAGATTTCACCCACAATGCCTACCTGGGGCAGGCGTACTTCCGGCTTGGCCAGGGCGTTGAATTCTTCGGCAGCTGCCTGAAGCAGCTTCAGCAGGCCGCTGGAGCTGTTGGCCTCGATTTCCTTCTTGGCCAAATCCAGGTACTTGTCACGCAGTTCCAGGGCCTTGCCCTTGACGGTTTCCCGCACTACGGAAGCGTTGAAGAACTTGGACAGGCAGTCGGAGAACAGCACGGTGGAAATGGTGATCTTGGCAATCTTCAGCCAGTTGACTTCAAAGCCCGGCTGGTCATTTTTGATATTCTTGCTGGTAGCCAGGGACAATACCGGGGTCTCGGTAAAGCCGGCAGAAATCAGGGCGTGCTTGATCAGGCCAAAGTAGTTGGAGGCCCGGCACTGGCCGCCGGTCTGGGTAATGGCAACCGCGGTGTGGGCGGGGTCGTACTTGCCGGACTGGAGGGCCCGGATAAAGTCGCCCACCACCAACGTGGCCGGATAGCAGACTTCGTTGTTGGCAAATTTCAGCCCCAGGTCCGCCGATTGGACGGTGCTTTCCGGCAGGGTTTCCACCTTGTAGCCCACCAGTTTCATCACGGACGGAATCAGGGGAGAAATAAACGGGGTAAAGAAGGGGGCCAGGATGGTGTAGTCCTTCATGGACTTTTCAAAGCGGGGGGTATCCACAAAAGGATCCGGTTCCTGCTTGGCATCCCGGTTGTAGCGGATGCTTTCCACCACGGACCGTACCCGCAGCTTCAGGGAGCCGATGTTGGAAACATCATCGATTTTCAGCAGGGTCAGGGCCTTGCCATGGCGCTGGAGGATTCCCCGGATTTCATCCTGGAGGAAGGCGTCCGGGCCGCAGCCAAAGGAGGTCATTTCCATAAAGTGGATGCTGTTGTCCTGCCGGGCCACCCAGTCCGCTGCCTTGGAAATTCGGTTGATGTAGGCCCATTGGCGCACCAGGTAGGAATCGTCAATGGTTACGCTGCTGTCATCCCGGAGCAGGTCTTCGTTGATGACGTTGATGCCCATGGCTGCAATGGACTCGCTGAGCTTGTGCTGGATCAGGGGATCCGTATGGTAAGGCCGGCCGGCCAAAAGAATGGTCAGCTGCTTGTTGTCCCGGCTCTTTTGGAGAATCTCCTGATTTTTGGCCTTGATGGCGTCGCTGTAGGCTTTTTGGGCAGCCACTGCGGCCTGGAAGGCCTTGTCCGCAGTAAACCGGTCGAAGCCAATGTAGCTGAGATATTCCCGAATCTGCTTTTTCAGGAGTTTTTCATCCTGGAAGTTGATGGGGGGAGAATCGATGGGAATCTGGGTATCGGCTACGCTTTTGATGACGTCGGAGTACCCGGAAACCACCGGGCAGTTGTAGCTGTTTAACTGGCGCTTGTCGTCCTGGTGTTCGTAGATGACGTAGGGCATGAAAATCCGGTTTACCCGTTTTTTCACCAGGTTGTTGATGTGCCCGTGGACCAGTTTGGCCGGGAAGCAGATGTTGTCCGACATGACATCGTGGATGCCGCCTTCATAGTTTTTGAAGGTGGAGGGGTCGGACAGCTGGACCTTCAGCCCGCAGCTTGTAAACAGGGCGTGCCAGAAGGGGTAGTCCTCGTAAATGTTCAGGCAGCGGGGAATGCCAATGGTGCGTTCCGCGTCTTCCTTTACCGGCCGGTCAAAGAGCAGCTTGTATTTGTATTCGTAGATGTTTTCCCCGGGTTTTACGTCTTCCCTGTTGTTGGTGAAGAATTTTTCGCATTTGTTTCCGGAGAAATAGGTGCTGCCGTTGGCAAAATTGTATTTTTTGATCAGGCAGTTGTTTTCGCAGCCGTGGCATTGGAGCTGGCTGTCGGTATAGGTGGCAATATGGAGCAGTTCGTCCAGGGTCACGGAACCTTCGGCCCGGCTTCTGGCAAACAGGGCGCAGCCGTAGGCTCCCATGATTTCAGGGATATTGCTCCGGTGCACGGTGGTATGGGTCAATAGTTCAAAGGCCCGGACCACAGCGTCGTTTTTCATGGTACCGCCCTGGAGCACGATTTCCTTCCCCAGGTCCAGGGTGTTTTGCAGCTTCAGTACCTTGTACAGGCAGTTTTTTACCACCGAGTAGGCAAGTCCCGCGGAAATATCCGGGGTGGTCAGGCCTTCCCTGAGACTCTGTTTTACCTTGGAGTTCATGAACACCGTGCAGCGGGTGCCCAGGTCGCAGGGCATTTTGGCTTCACAGACCATTTTGGCAAAGTCGCTGACGGAATAGTTTAAGCCCTTGGCAAAGGTTTCCAGGAAGGTGCCGCAGCCGGCGGAACAGGATTCGTTCAGTTCCATCCGGTTCAGGACCCCATGGTCCACGAAAATGGCCTTCATATCCTGGCCGCCAATGTCCAGAATAAAGGAAACCTTATCGTTGATCTTCCGGGCTGCCAGATAGTGGGCAATGGTTTCAATGATGCCGGTTTTCAGGTCGAAAGCGGCTTTGATCAGGTCTTCCCCGTAGCCTGTTGAGCAGCTGCCCTTCACCAGGGGATTGGCCCCTACTTCCAGGCATTTGGCGTAGAACGCTTCCAGGCTCTTTTGCACGGCCCCCAGCGGGTTGCCGTTATTGGGAGTGTAATAGGTGAACAGAATCCGGTCCTGGGGGTCAGTGACCACCAGTTTGGTGGTGGTGGAGCCGGAGTCGATGCCCAGGTATACGTCCTGGGTATCCGCCGTTAAGGGCGTCAGCTGGATATAGTCCGCTTCCTTTTCCTTTTTCCACGCTGCGTATTCTTCCGGGGAATTAAAAATCGGCGGCAGCACATCCTCGGACCGGATGACGGTCTTGGGAGCCTGGGCAAACCGTTCTACCAGCTCATCAAAGCCGATAACTGGAGCGTCCTGGGCGCTGATGGCTGTGCCGTAGGCCGGAATCAGGTTGGCGTTTTCCGGCACAATGAAGTTCACATAGGGAATGCGCAGGCAGTCCATCAAGGCTTTGCGCAGGGCCGGCATAAAGGTCAGGGGGCCGCCGCAAAGCAGGATTTTGGGCTCAATGGTGCAGCCGTGGCTCAGGGTGGAAATGACCTGGACGGCTACAGCGTGGAAAATGGAAATGGCAATGTCTTCCCGGCTGACATTCTTGCTTAGGAGATTCTGGATGTCTGTTTTGGCAAACACACCGCAGCGAGAGGCAATGTAATGGACGTGCTGGGCCTTTTCTGCTAGGCCGTTGAGCTCTTCCACAGGAACCTTCAGCAAAACTGCCATTTGGTCCAGGAAAGCCCCTGTGCCCCCGGCACAGTTGCCGTTCATACGCAAATCGCAGCTTCCATCGGGTTTGATGTATACAATTTTTGCGTCTTCGCCGCCGATGTCGATCAGGGTGGCCACTTCGGGATATTTTTCCTTGACGAATTTGGTGGCCGCAATGACTTCCTGCTCAAAAGGAAGCTGGAATTTTTCTGCCAGGCCCATTCCGACAGAACCGGTAATTTTCAGCTTCAGGCGGGCAGCTCCGATTTGGGAGCGCAAGGATTGCAGTTCTTCCCGGAGAACGGCAGGCACATTGGCCTGGTGGCGTCTGTACCGGGTAAAAACGACTTCCTTATTTTGGTTCAGGACAACAATTTTCGCTGTCGTGGACCCGATGTCTAAACCTACATTATACGTACTCATGATGCACCTCTACTTAAAGTGTATATAATTATAGCACATTTAACTAAAAATACTAGATGGAACCCGTAGGGAAAGAGGTTATTTTTCACCCCATTTTGAGGGCTTTTGGAAAAGCTGCTGGCCCTTATTAGAAATGGCTTATAGCTAGGAAAAACGGGGATTTTCACGGTTTTTCAGGTTCCCGGGCGCTGCTCCTTGATGGGGTGCAGGAAAGCAGGTTGGAACAAGAATACGTGTACACTCCAAAAAGACAGAAGGCCGCTTTAATTGGTACGGACACATAAGGAAATCTTCAAATGTTACAAAAATGTTTACACTTATAAATGAACAATCTGGGAAAAAAGTGGAAAGCCTTTGTGGGATTTCCGGGATTTCTGCGCCAGACGGGCCAAAATATGATAAAATAAAACAATTGTGTTGAAATTGATTTTTTCTGGCAGAAGGGTGTGTGGCATGGAACAGGAAGTGCAAAAACCAGCAGGGAATAAAACAACAAAATTCCTCAAGGGAACCATGATTTTAACCATTTCCAGTATTGTGGTAAAGGTAATCGGGGCCCTGAACTGGGCCATTTTGTCCCGGGTTATGGGGGGCGAAGGAATCGGCATCTACCAGATGGGCTTCCCCATCTATCTGATGGCCATTACGGTTTCCTCCGCCGGTATTCCCGTGGCCATTTCCATTATTACCGCAGAAAAGGTGGCCCAGGATGATTATTTCGGAGCCCAGCGGGTGTTTCGGGTGTCCCTGCGGCTCCTGTTCTTTACGGGCCTGTTCTTCTCCCTGTGTTTGTGGGGCGGGGCAGGGTATCTGATTCAGTCCAAGATTATCGCCGATCCCCGGGCCTACTATTCCATCATTGCCCTGGCCCCGGCGGTATTCTTCGTCACCTTCCTGTCCAGTTTCCGGGGGTATTTCCAGGGGATGCAGATTATGATTCCTACCGCCTGTTCGGAAATTACGGAACAGACGGTGCGGGTATTTACCATGATCGCCTTTTCCTACCTGCTGCTGCCCAGAGGTCTGACCTATGCAGCGGCAGGGGCCAGTATGGGGGCTGGGGCCGGTGCTTTCTGCGGCCTGGTGGTACTGCAGATTTTCTACCTGCGGCTGAAGCATAAGCTGTTTCCCAAGGGCCTGACCGCTCCGGCCAAGCCGCCGGAATCCGCCTGGACCATCATCAAAAGACTGGTGACCCTGGCCCTGCCGGTGTCCATGTCCAGCCTGATGCTGCCGGTAGTTTCCAACCTGGATATGATGATTGTGCCCCGTCGGCTCATGGCCGGGGGCTGGACCCTGCCGGAAGCCACCACCCTGTTCGGGTATCTTACCGGGGTGGCGGTGCCCCTGGTCAATATGTCCACCATCTTGACCGCGGCCCTTTCCATCAGTCTGGTGCCTGCCATCAGCGAGTCCCGGATTTTAAATGATACCTCCGGCATCCGGGAAAAGGTCAGCACGGCCTTTTCCGTAGCTGCCGTCATTACCATTCCTTGCAGCATTGGGCTCCACGTGCTGGGAGGCCGGGTAGCTACCCTGATCTACAGCGCTCCCAACGCCGGGCCGGCCATTGAAACCATGAGCTGGGCCATTTTCCTTTTGGGCCTGCACCAGGTCAGTACGGGGATTTTGCAGGGCCTGGGCCGGACCAAGATTCCGGTGTTCAATATGATTATTGCCGCTGCGGCCAAGGTGTTCCTGAACTGGAACCTGACGGCCATTCCCTCCCTGGGGATTGTGGGTTCTTCCTGGGCTACGGTGGCGGATATTGGGATTGCTGCCCTGCTGAACCTGTTCTTCATCCAGAAGTACACGGGCTTCTCCCTGGAAGTGAAACAGCTGCTGAAAACCCTGGTGGCCGCTGTGGTCATGGGGGCCGCTGTAAAAGGCTTTCTGCTGCTGTTCCCGGGTACCCGGTTCCTGAGCATTATTGGGGCCATGGTGGTAGCCATTCCGGTGTATGCCCTGCTCCTGCTGCTGCTGAAGACCATGCCGGAAGACGAACTGGCACAGATTCCCTTTGTGGGCCGGCGGATGGTGCTGCTGGGCCGGAAACTGGGACTATTAAAACCCCAGGAAAAATAAAAAATAAATGTGTGCTGCTTCCTCAACCAAAACGGCTGGGGAAGTATTTTTTTGACTGATGAGTCTTTTGAAAAGCCCTGTATTTATGCCGCTTTACGGAAGTAAAATGTGATATTTTTGGAGCAATCCTTGCAAAGTAGGAGGATTCCTAGTACAATAGCTATCAGTATAAGGATTCTTATTTGGCAGGACAGGCAAAGCTTCCTGCCAGGCCAAAACCACAAAAACCATTTGGGGGTGTGAGCTGCTCACAGCCCCTTTCTTGTTGGCAGTCCCGGCGGCAGCGCCCTGGGACAGGTAAAGGAGTTTGAAGGTATGGAGCAAAGCAAAAGCAAAGAAAAACTGGCAAAGCTGGGCAGCTACTTTTCCGGCCTGTTGCCCAAGGGCCATTTCCTGGGCGCCGGCCTTTCTTTGGAATGGAAAGATGAAAACGGGGAAGTCCGGGAATTCCACGGGGGCACCAAGCTGATTTTCGGCTTTGCCGGGGTTTTCCTGGTCTGCCTGATGGGGCTGGCGGTCTGCGGCGGCCTTTTGGTCCGGGCCTGGGATGAACAGCTGGAGCTGGCCAACTACCGGGCGGACTACGGGGTCTACACGGAACGGATGGCTAAGCTCATGGACAACAACGAAAAACTCCAGAAGGAACTGGGCCAGGTGGTCCAGCTGGAGGACGCGGTCCGGAAGAAACTGGCCCAGGACGGGGTCAAGATTGGCGAAGAAACCGTGGACCAAAAATCCAAGGAGCTGGATAACGGCGGCCAGGGTGGTTCCACCACGGCCGACCAGCTTTCCGTGCTGGAGGTCCAGGATGAAATCAACCGGAAGCGGCTGGGCTACAAGAAGGAAAACCTCACCAATATGCTGCTGGCCCTGTCCTACTCCGGGGACGGCACCTACGGGTGGCCCCTCAGCGGCGGGGAAATCAGCTCCTTTTACGGGATGCGGGCCGATCCCTTTGGGAAAGGTAGCGACTACCATCCGGGCATCGATATTGCCGCGGACTACGGCACGCCGGTGCGGGCTTCGGCCACCGGCGTGGTCCAGGAAGCCCAGTGGAACGGCGGATACGGACGGTTTGTCAGCATTGATCACGGCAATGGCATGCTGACCTGCTACGGCCATATGAGCGCCATTGCCGTAACCCCGGGACAGCATGTGAAGCGGGGGGACGTCATCGGCTACGTGGGCAGCAGCGGCTACAGCACCGGGCCCCATCTGCACTTTGAAATGCGGCAGAACGGGAATACGGTGAACCCGTTAAACTACGCCCGGCCGGTACGCTAAGACAAAATAAAACGACTGGGGCTGTGAAATAATGAAACTTCTATCGTCGCCTGCGGCGACACTTCCTACACGCTTGCAGGAAGCATTCTATGACGCTACTGGTCAAGTAATAGACTAGGGTAGTGCCAGGCATTTACGAACTATGCTGCTTTGCTATATCCGTTTTGCACATGACTCGTATAGGCCTAAGACTGGCCCCTGCAAGCGTGTAGGGGCTGTCAGTCCGCAGGACTGACTGAGGAAGTTTATTAGATACGGCTATAACGGACAACAAAAATGGCTTGAGAACTCTTTTGAGCTCGCAAGCCATTTTTTCTTTCAGGGGTAGGTATTATTTCACACCCCCCGCCGTTTTTTTGTTTGGGACGCTATTCCTTTTCCCGTTTGGCCTGGCAGTCGGCACAGTAGCCGTACAGTTCCAGGTAGTGGCCCACAATTTCAAAGTGGGTTTTCCGGGCCAGGTCTTCCTCAAAGCCGTGGAGGGGACAGCCGTCAATGTCCACCACCTTGTGGCAGCCCAGGCAGATCAGGTGATGGGTGTGGCTCAGGGTGTACAGCAGGAAGCCGTATTTCCGGGAGCCCGGCAGCAGCATCTTTTCCGTAAGCTTTTTCTCGGTGAACATTTCCAAAATCCGGTATACGGTGGAAAAATTCAGATGGGCTCCTTCCTGGAGCAGTTTTTCATAGATTTCGTCGGCAGAGAGAACTTCCCGCTGGCGGAGCATCATTTGAAGCACCTGGTTCCGGGCTTTGGTGCTTTTGAGCCCTACCCGGCGGATCATCTCCTCACTGGTCAGCGGTTCTGTACTATTCAGCATGGGCACCTCCTTGCTGGAGCTTTTGGGACAGCTCCTTATAGAAAATCACCAGCATCAGGAGCACCACGGACACAATGGCGGTAATGCCCCCCGGGGCGGCTCCCAGCCAATAGGAAGCAAACAGCCCGGACAAGATGTCGATGAAGCTGAACACCACCGACAAGAACAGGGTTTGGCGGAACCCCTTCTGCAGCTGGAGGGCGGTGGCCACCGGCAGGGCAATCAGGGAACTGATGACCAGGATCCCCACAATCCGGATGGATACGGAAATGGTGGCTGCCACCAGGATGGAAAAAATATAATTGATGGCCCGGGCCTTGACGCCGGCAATCCGGGCACCGTCCTCGTCAAAGGACAGCATGACCAGTTGGGGAAAGAGTCCCAGGATGGTCAAAAGGGAAATGATGGTCAGCACCAGTACCGTCAGCACTTCTTTCTGGGAAACGGTCAGGATGCTGCCAAACAGGAAAGAATCTACATTGGCGTGGACCAGGCCGGAGCTGATAATGGTAATGGCGATGCCCACGGACAGGGACAGGACAATCACCAGGGTCAGTTCCGCATAGCGCCGGAATTTCTCCCGGAGGACTTCAATGAGCAGCCCGAAAAAGGAGGTCAGGCAGAAGGCACTGAGGATGGGGTTCCAGTCCAGCAGAAGCCCCGTGGCCACCCCGGCCAGGGAAGCGTGGCTCAGGGCGTCGCCAATCATGGAGTAGCGGCGCAGCACCAGGAACATCCCAATCAGGGGACAGATCAGGGAAATCAGCACGCTGATCATAAAGGCATTGCGCATAAAGGCGTATTCAAACATGACGGTTCCCTCCGTTCTCTGCTAGATATTCCTGGATATATTCCTGAGGCGTGCAGAAATGGCCCTGGGACTGGACCACGTGGAAGAAGGTGGAGGCATGGGAAGCGGCGTAGCGCAGGTTGTGCTCCACCGTGACAATGGTGATGCCCTGGGCATTTAACTGCTGAATCAAAGGGTACAGGTCGTCCTGGCTCTTGAGGTCCATGCCGGTAGAAGGTTCATCAAAAATCATCAGGTCCGGCTTGCCCAAAAGGGCCCGGGCAATCATCACCTTCTGGTACTGGCCGCCGGACAGGGCGCCAATCAGGTGTTCCTGCAGCTCCGTAATATGCATCTGGTCCAGCACCCGGTCCACCACTTTTTTGTCCTTGATATGGAGAATCTGCCGGGTATAGTCCAGCACTTCCCGGACAGTAATGGGGAACTGCTTGTTTACCATATCCGTGGGCTGGGGCACGTAGGCCGGCCGCCGGAAGGTGGAACGGATGGTGCCGGAGCTGGGGGAGAGCAGCCCCAGCATCAATTTGATCAGGGTGCTTTTGCCGCTGCCGTTTTCTCCCACAATGGCGATATAATCCCCGTCCTGAATGGTCATGGACAGGTCTTTCAATAAATAGGGACCTTGCTCGTAGGCAAAGTAGATATGACTTAAAGCTAACATGGGGTTAAATCCTTTCCCAAAATATTCTCTGGCAAATCTCTGGGATTTCCAGATGACAATAGTTTATTATAGAAGTGTTCACATAGAAATGCAAGGCATTTGCATTTATTGACGTTAGGCCAGCGGCGTGGTATGATAGGGAACGCGAGAAGATGCAAATCATTTGCAAGAAGTGGAGGAAGCAAGGATGAAAAAAGGATTGGCTCTGGTGCTGAGCCTGTGTTTATTGGTGCTGGGGGCCGGCTGCGGCAGTTCCAGTACCCCAGAAAAGAAAAGCGGCAAGCTGCCGGTTTCGGTGAGCTTTTATGCCATGAAGGAACTGGTCCAGGCTGTGGGCGGGGATAAGGTGGAAATTACCACCATCATTCCGGACGGCACGGAACCCCACGATTTTCAGCCCACGCCCAAGGATATGACCCGGCTGCATGAAGCCAAGGTTTTTGTAAAGCAGGGCCTGGGCATGGAGCCCTGGGCGGACGATATGGTGAAGGCTGCGGACAATCCCAAACTGCTGGTGGTGGAAGCGGCCAAGAATGTAACCCCCATCAAAAATACCGATGAGGATGAAATCAAGGAGCATGGCCAGTACGATCCCCATGCCTGGCTGTCCCTGGCCTGTGCCCGCAACGAGGTGGACCAGATTGTGGAGGGCCTCTCCAAGGCGGATCCGGCCAATGGGGATTACTACAAAAAGAACGGGGAAGCCTACGAAAAGAAGCTCCAGGACCTGGAAAATACCTATAAGGGAAAATTCCAAAACCTGCCCCGGAAAGAATTCGTTACCGGCCATGCGGCCTTTGCCTACCTGTGCCGGGATTTTGGCCTGACCCAGAACAGTGTGGAATCCGTCTTTGCTTCCGGCGAGCCCAATGCTAAGCAGATGGCCCAGCTGGTGAGCTACTGCAAAGAACATCGGGTAACCACCATCTTTACGGAAGCGGCCATCAGCCCCAAGACCAGCGAAGCCCTGGCCAAGGAAGTGGGAGCCAAGGTGGTGCCCATCCACACCCTGGAGGGCAGTGAAGGCAGTGACAAAGGGTATTTGGCCCTGATGGAAGAAAACCTGAAAGCCATTTACGCCAGCCTGCAATAAAGCAGAACCTCGGGAGTGCGGCTTGCCGCCTCCCTTTTTTTATGGAAAAAACCTGTTTTTTTCAGGCAGTTTGGGTATAATGGGATGATACGGAAGGGGGACTGGCAATGGAACGCATCAGCCGAATTTTACAGGAAATTGCCCATTATGGGAAAAATCAGGACGGGTCCTATACCCGTCTGGGCTATAGCCCGGAATTTAGAGAGAGCCGGAACGCGGCCCAAAAACTCATGGAAAGCTATGGAATGGAAACCAGTACGGATGCAGCTGGCAATGTGAGAGGCATTCTTTGGGGTACGGACAAAGCGGCAAAACATATTCTCATGGGGTCCCACCTGGATACGGTGCCTTCCGGAGGCCTTTTTGACGGCGCCTACGGGGTAGCCGCAGCCCTGGGAGCGGTGGAACGGCTGCAGCAGGAGGGCCGGAAGCTGCGTCATACCGTAGAGGTGTACGGCTTTAACGCCGAAGAAGGGGGCCCCTTGGGCGGTACCTTCGGCAGCCGGGCCCTGGCGGGCCTGGTGGATCCCCAGCAGTTCCACCTGGCAGAGGCCCTGGCAGCCTATGGCCACACCGTGGAGGAAATTCTCGCCTGTGCCCGGGATTTTTCAGATGTACTGTGTTATCTGGAAACCCATGTGGAGCAGGGCGGCGTGCTGGAACAACAGGGGATTCCTATTGGAGTGGTCAGCGGCATTGCCGGCATTGGCCGCTACCAGGTAACAGCCCTGGGCCAGAGCAACCACGGGGGCACCACCCCCATGCGCCTGCGCCGGGACGCCATGGTGGCCATGGCTATGCTGATTGTGTATGCCGATGCCCAGTGCCGGGAAATTGACCCCGCCCTGGTCTTCACCCCGGGAAAAGTGACGGTGTATCCGGGCGCGGCCAATGTGGTGCCGGGAAAAGTGGTGGCGTCCTTTGAAATGCGCCATGTGGAGAAAGCCAGGACCGATGAACTGCTGCGCCGCATTGAGGCAAAAGCCAAAGAGATTCCAGATGCTGACTTTACCATTGAAAAAGTCATCTACAAGAGCAGCGCCCACTGTGCTCCAGCCTTGCAGGACATGATCCGGCAGGCAGCGGCCGAGGCAGGCGCTGCAGCCATGACCCTGCCCAGCGGAGCCGGCCACGATGCGGATTCCCTGGACCACCGGGTGCCCATTGGGATGATTTTTGTGCCCAGCCATTTGGGCATCAGCCACAGCGGAGATGAATGGACGGAGCCCCAGGCTGTGGAGCAGGGCGGGGATATCCTGTATCGGACCCTGCTGAAGGTGGACGCAGCTGGTCTGGCGGAATAAAATCTTCATAATTTCTTGATATTTTGTGCCCCAGTTCTGCATATTCCTTTCGTATACTACAGGCAACAAATGGAGTGAAGCTGGCAGTGAATTTTGGAAGCTGCTGGCAGCGAAAGGAGAATGCATGATGGTAATGACAAATTATATGGATCTTTTGGCTATGCACCAGCCCTGGAATCTGATCCTCTTTATGGTGCTGCCGGTGGTGCTGGCAGAATCCCTGGTGGCCACAGAATTTTATGTGACCTACTACCGGAAGGAAGGGGCGGGGAACTGGAAAAAATGGAACCACCGGCTGGGCATTGCTGCCGGGGGCTATTTCCTCCTGGTTTTCCTCTACCTGATGACCAATGTGGTACCGGGACTCAGCTGGAAGGGCTGGACGGATGAACTGGCCATTTGGGCCTACCTGCTGGGGATTGTTCCCCTGGGGGCCATTGCCCTGATGGAACTGGGGATTATCGGCAAACACGCTACGGAACACCAGCGGACCATGCGGCATTTTGGCCTTCTGATTGGCTTTTTGGTGGTCAGCCACGTGGCCATGGTCTTTGGCATGGTGGACCCGACCCTGAGCGGCTGGCGGCCCGCAGGAGCGCCTATGCAAAAAGGCATGGACCACAGCGCCATGCCGGGCATGCAGCAGTCGGCAGTTCCCCAAAAAGGAAACCGGGTTTTGGCCGCTGCCTACAGCGCCCAGGGCAAAACCGCCTACGCTGCCCAGAACCTGGATAACAGCGGTGCCAATAACAACAATGGCAATTGGCAGGGTGGTCCCTGCTGGGGCTACAACCAGAACGGCCGGGGAAATGCCAATCCCGGAAACGGCCAAAACTGGACGCCTCCCTGCTGGGGCGGCAATGGCAATGCCAATCAGGACAACCGGAGCGTGACGGCTTCCGGCTACAACTTCTAATACGAAAAAGGGACTGTGAAAAAATGGCTTGCGAATTCAAACTAGTTCGCAAGCTATTTTTAACGTTCGTTATAGCCGTATCTGCACCTCAAAACTTCCTCAGTCAGCCCTACGTGCTGACAGCCCCTTCACGCTTGAAGGGGCCGGTCTTAGGCCCATACTGGTCATGTGCAAAACGGGTTTTGAGATAAAATTTAGGTACGTAAATACCTGCACCACCCTTCTTTGTCACTTGACAAGTAGAGGCCTGGTACGCTTCCTGCAAGCGTGTAGGAAGTGTCGCCGAAGGCGACGATAGAAGTTTCATTTTTTCACAGTCCCTTTTTGTACAGGGAGCCTGACGCTTTTTGGCAAAACAAGGTATAATAAAAAACAAAAGGAGGTGGCCGGATGGACACCTATACGGTACTTGCCGTGGATGATGATGCCAAGCTTCTGGAACTGGTGACCAATTATCTGCGGAAGGAAAATTTTGTGGTTGTTACGGCTAGAGACGGGGAGGCGGCCCTGCAGGTTTTCCGGGAAAAGCAGCCCCAGCTGGTGCTTTTGGACCTGATGCTGCCCAAATTGGATGGCCGGGATGTGTGCCGGCAGATCCGGCAGGAAAGCACGGTGCCTATTATTATGCTTACCGCCCGGGATGCGGAATTTGACCGGCTGATGGGCTTGGAACTGGGGGCTGACGACTATATCACCAAACCGTTCAGCCTCCGGGAACTGACGGCCCGGGTCCGGGCCCTGCTGCGGCGCACCTACGGCGCCTATGTGGAGAAAAAAGCCCAGGAGCCTGAGGTGCTGGAAGCCGGTGGGCTGAAACTGGACCTGAAGGAGCATCTGCTCTGGCGGCAAAAGGAGGGCAGCCCCCAGACAGCGCCGGAGTGGGAAGAAATCGAGCTGACGCCCATTGAATTCAGCCTGTTGGAGGTGTTTTTAAAGAATCCCCGGCAAGTCTTCAACCGGCTGCAGCTGCTGGAGAATACCCACGGCTTTGCCTTTGAAGGCTACGAGCGGACCATTGATGCCCACATCCGGAACCTGCGCCGGAAAATCGAGCCGGATACCCGGCATCCCCGGTATATCCTTACGGTGTACGGCATTGGCTATAAATTTGGAGGGGACTCCCATGCCTAAATTTCACAGCATTCGGGATAAGCTCATGGTCAGTACCTTTCTGCTGATCCTGCTCTGCGGCCTGGTGGTCATCTACCTGTGCGGCCGGCAGATGGAAGACCTGTTCCTGCGCTATTTGAGCATGCCCGGCACGATGCACGGCGGTATGATGCACGGCGGCATGATGGGCGGCGGTATGGGGATGATGGGCCCTTCGGAACTGGCCTTTATGGAATCCTACCACCAGTCCCTTTGGTGGGTGGGGCTGTTTTTTGCTTTTCTGGGCCTGGTGGTCAGCTATTTTCTGGCTGGCTCCATTACCAGGCCCCTGCGGCAGCTCTGCCAGGCTACGGAAAAAATCCGCCAGGGCAAGCTGAAGCAGGAAGTGCCGGTGACCACCTGTGATGAGGTGGGGCAGCTGACCACCCTGTTCAACAAAATGTCCGAGGAACTGGCGGAGAACGAACAAAACCGGCGGGAATTTTTGGCCAACATTGCCCATGAGCTGCGGACGCCTTTGGCCGTACTCCAGGGGCAGCTGGAAAGTCTGCTGGACGGCGTGGAACCGCCGGCCCCGGAAAAACTCTTTTCCATGGAGGAAGAAGTCATGCGGCTGACCCGGCTGGTGGCGGACCTCAGGGACTTGTCCCTGGCGGAGGTGCACCAGCTGGAGCTGCACAAAAAGCCGGTGGATCTCAACGGCCTGCTTCAGCGGGCTGCAGCCATGCTGACGCCCCTTTTGGAGGAAAAGCATCTCCAGTTCCAGGTGGACCTGGCAGAGCAGCTGCCCCTTTTGGAACTGGACCCGGACCGGCTGAACCAGGTGGTGTACAATCTGGTGGTGAACGCCATCCGTTATACGGACCCGGGAACGGTGATTACCCTGACCAGCCGGGTGCAAAACGGGCAGGTGCAGCTTTTGGTGGCGGACCAAGGACCGGGCATTGCTCCGGAAGACCTGCCCCATATTTTTGAGCATTTTTACCGGGGGGACAAATCCCGGAACCGGGGGACCGGAGGCAGCGGCATAGGCCTGTCCCTGGCCAAAAGTTTCGTGGAAAATCAGGGAGGCACCTTGACTGTAGCTAACACCCAGCCCAAAGGTGCTGTTTTTCAGGTGACTTTCCCTATAGAGAAGCAGAAAAAATAGGAGGCGCAGTATGGAACTAGAACAATTGCTTTTGGCCCGGCGGAGCGTCCGGCATTTTACAGCAGAACCGGTGGACCCTGCTGACCTGAAAAAAATTTTGGCGGCAGGGCTGTCGGTGCCCAGCAGCAAAAACCTCCACAGCAGCGAGCTGGTGGTGGTTACGGACCCGGAGCAGGTCCACGCCCTAGCGGACTGTAAGCCCCAGTTTGGCCAAATGCTCCGGGAAGCGGCCTGTGCGGTGGTGGTACTGGGCGCCACTTCTTCCCATGCCTGGGTGGAGGATGCCTCCCTGACCCTTTTGGCCATGCTGCTCCAGGCAACAGAGTTGGGCCTGGGCAGCTGCTGGGTTCAGGTGCGCCATATGCACGCAGCAGCCCTGGGAGCGGACGGGAAACCTCTCACGTCTTCGGATTACCTCAGAGAAAAACTGGGCATTCCGGAAGGGTATGAAGTGGAAGCCATTTTGGCCCTGGGCCATGCTGCCCATCCCCTGCGGCCCCATACGTTGCAGGAATTGGACTGGAAAAAGGTCCATCAGGAGCGGTTCTAAAGCAAAATCCCGTCCTTCCCAGTAAGGGAAAGACGGGATTTTTCAATTGGCGCTTTTAGAAGGTTCCCTGCATATAGGTTTCCCCCCAGTGGCAGATGGCCATAATCACCGGCCGCAGGGTTTCTCCCCGTTCCGTCAGGGAGTACTCGGTTTTGGGAGGAACCACCGGGTAGACTTCCCGGTGCAGCAGGCCGTCCGCCTCCAGTTCCCGGAGCTGCTGGGTCAGCATTTTGGCCGTAGCCTGGGGAATGTAGGCCTGGAGCTGGTGGAAACGGAGTACGGAATCCGTCATGATATGGTAAAGGATGATGGCCTTGTATTTGCCCCCAATTTGGCTAAGGGCAGCTTCCACTGGGCAGTGGAAGGGCTTTTCCTGGGGATCGTGTGGTTTCATAATGCCTCCTTGGTTTCTGAAAGGTAGCAAATACCTTTTTGGGCAGTATTTGCAGAATAAAAGACCTATGGTAATATTACCATAAGATGTCAATGGGTTCCCAGAGCGCCGGGAGAGGCTCTGGACCAGGGGAGGGGAAAGTTATGGAAAAAAACAGCGGGGGTTGGGGAAACTATTTGCTGCCCATTGTGGCCGCCTGTCTGCTTTACGCCCTGAGCGGCGGTATCCGGGCGGTGTATGGGATTATGATCCGTCCGCTGACGGTATTGTCCGGAATTTCTTATGCGGACGCAGCTTTTGCTTTTGGCATTGCCCAGCTGCTGTACGGGCTGACCCAGCCCCTGTGGGGCGCCCTGGCCCTGCGCCGGGGGAGCCGGCCGGTGCTTTTGGCAGGGGCGGTGCTGATGGCCGCCGGCTTATTTTTGACGCCGCTGGCCCGGAGCACCGGGGAGCTGACCCTGTATTTGGGGATTATCCTGGCTTCCGGGACGGGCGCCCTGTGCTTTGGCCTGATTATGGGCACCCTGTCGCCCCTTTTGGGACCCCAGCGGGCCTCCGCCGTGTCCGGCATCCTGAATGCCGCTTCCGGCATTGGCAGCGCCTTTTTGTCCCCGGCCCTTCAGGGCATGAATGCGGCCTGGGGAATTGGCACCAGCCTCAGGGTGCTGGGCGGGGCCCTGGCCTGTATGGTGCTGGTAATCCTGTGGCTGTGCAGCCTGAAGCAAGCGGGAAAGCCCAGCAGCCAGGCTGCTGAAGAAGCGTCCCAGGAGGCCATCGGCAGTGTTCTTCGCCGGGCCTGGGGCACCTGGGCCTATAAGGCCCTCCTGATTGGGTTCAGCACCTGCGGGTTCCATATGGTCATTATCCAGACCCACCTGGTGCCCCAAATGGAATCCCTGGGGGTGCCGGGCAGTACGGCAGCCATGCTGTACACCGGCTTTGGGCTCACCACCCTTCTGGGGTCCATTCTGTCCGGCTTTTTCTGCCTGCGCTTTCCCCAACCCCGGGTGTTGGGGACTTTGTACGGGCTCCGGGTGGTGACGGTGGTGCTGTTCATGTTCCTGCTGCCCCAAAATACCCTGTGCCTGGGTCTGTTCACCCTGCTTTTGGGTTTTACCGGAGATGCTACGGTGACCCCTACCTCGGAAATCATCAGCCGGCGGTTTGGCCCGGCTTCCATGGGTTTCCTTTTTGGGCTGACCTTTGTGTGTCACCAGATTGGGGGTTTTGTCAGTTCCTGGCTGGGGGGTATCCTGTTTACCCAGACCGGCAGCTACCAGACCATCTGGCTGGCGGATGCGGTGCTGTGCGCCATCGCTTCCCTGGCCAGCTATTCCATTTCCCGGAGGGTTCCTGCTTTAGAAAAATAAAACAGAAAGCCATGACGTTCCCTTTTGGGAGTGCCATGGCTTTTCTTACGTTTGGGGCAGGGCCTTGTCCGCTTTTTGGCCCGTTTGTTCCGGCCGGCCCTGGATGGCTTCCACCAGAAGGGGCACCAGGGAACGCAGGGGACTGTTTTCCTCATAGGCCAGGCCGATGGAACGATGGTTGTACCGGCTGCGGAAAGAGAAAAAGCGGACGTGGTTGGTTTTGGGGTTGTAGTTTTGGGCCAGAACCCCGGGCAGGAAGCCCACCCCGTAATTATGGTTTACCAGGGAATACACCGTATCCAGGTTTTCCGAGGAATAGACGGATTGGGGCATGAAGCCAAAGTGCCGGCAGATTTTCAGGGCAGCCTTGTGCATCTTGAGCCCTTCCTTGGGCAGCACAAAAGGAAAATGCTGGTAGGCCAACAGGTCGATTTTCCCGTCCTTCAGGGCGGTGGGAAGCAGGTCCAGGGCTTCCTTGTTTTCTTCGCTGAAGGCAAAGAGAATTTCTTCTTCTCCCAGGCTCACAAAGGAAACTTCCTTGTGGGTTACAGGAGCCGGGAAAATCCCAAAGTCCAGTTTGCCCTGGAGCATCTGGCTTTCCAGAAAATGGGATTCCCCGTCCACAATCTGGATGTGGTAGGCGGGCAGGCATTTCCGGATGCTTTGGAGGAAGGGGGTCAGGAACCACTTCCCGTAGAACTGGGATACGCCGATGCTGAGCTGCTTCTTTTCATCGTTGCACCAGTGGCGCATGGCCTGCTCCAGCCCCTGCATCTGCTTTAGGATTTCCTGGCCCTGCTGGATATAATACTGGCCGGCAGGGGTCAGTTCCACGTGGGTCCGGGTCCGGTAGAACAGGGCCACGTTCAGGCTTTTTTCCAGCCTTTTGATATATTGGCTCAGGGCCGGCTGGCTGATGAACAGCAGCTGGGCAGCCTGGGAAAAGCTTTTGGTTTTGGCCACGGCGGCCACGTACTCCAAATCACGGCTATCCATAGGTACCTCCTCTTTGGCTTATAACTTTGTATTATAGACTGATTATAATATAGTATTATACAACCCTTGGGGAAAATAGTAAAGTGTAGGCAAGAAAAGTGAGAATTGCGTGATAGTTTGCATAACGCAATGGGGGTAAAGGAGAGAGTATCATGGCTTTAAATTTGACGCAAAAATTATTGCAGGCCCATCTGGCCAAACCGGCGGAACTGGTGCCGGGTAATGAAATCGAACTGACGGTGGATCAGACCCTGACCCACGATATCAATGCGGTCATGTCCTACCTGGCCTTTGAGGCCCTGGACCTGGACCGGATCCGCACCAAGCTGTCCGTCAGCTACATTGACCACAATCTGCTGCAGATCGACAACAAGACCCCGGACGACCATATCTACCTGCAATCCATCGCCCAGCGTTACGGCCTGGTGCTGTCCAAGGCCGGCAACGGCATCTGCCATACCCTGCAATACAGCCGTTTTGGCAAGCCGGGAGCCATGCTCCTGGGAGGCGACAGCCATACGCCCAGCTGCGGCGCCCTGGGTATGCTGGCCATTGGGGTAGGGGGCATGGATATTGCTGTAGCCCTGGCAGGTTTCCCCTACGTGCTGAAAATGCCGAAAATCGTCAAGGTGAACCTGAAGGGTCATCTCCAACCCGGTTCTGCGGCCAAGGATATCATTCTGGAAATGCTGCGCCGCTGCACCGTGAAGGGCGGGGTTGGCAAAATTTATGAATACGTAGGAGAAGGGGCCAAAACCCTGTCCATTCCGGAACGGGTGACCATCACCAATATGGGGGCCGAACTGGGTGCTACCACTTCCGTCTTCCCGGCGGATGAACAGGTGCACCGCTTCCTGAAGGCCCAGGGCCGGGAACAGGATTACACCCCTTGGGAACCGGATGAAGGCTGTTCCTACGATGAAGAAATGGAAATCGACCTGGATACCCTGGAACCCCTGGTGGCTTGTCCCCATATGCCGGACAATGTGATGAAAGTGGCGGACGTGCCCAAGGTGCCGGTACAGCAGGTGTTCATCGGCAGCTGCACCAACGGTTCCTACAGCGACTTCAAGAAAGTGGCGCTGGTACTCAAGGACCACAAAATCTGCCCCACGGTGAGCCTGGTGCTGGGCATCAGCTCCCGGCAGATCTACCTGCGGCTGATGCAGGACGGCGTCCTGGCAGAGCTGCTCAATGCCGGCTGCCGGCTGACGGAACTGGCCTGCGGACCCTGCTGCGGCATCGGCATTGCGCCCCCCAGCAAAGGCATTGCAGTCCGGACCTCCAACCGGAACTTCAAGGGCCGGAGCAGCACGGCGGATGCCAGCCTGTACCTGGTAAGCCCTGAAGTGGCTGCAGCTACGGCCATTAAAGGGGAACTGGCCCTGCCCCAGGACGTGATGGACGATGTATCCGTACTGGCCCAGGTTCAGGAACCGGACAGCTATCCCATCAACGACAACCTGTTCCTGCTGCCGCCGGAAGATGGCAGCAAGGTGGAAATCGTCCGGGGCCCCAACATCAAACCCCTGCCGGTAGCCGAACCGCCGGAAGAAACCCTGGAAGCCAAGGTCAGCCTGAAAGCCCGGGACAATGTGTCCACCGACGATATTACCCCGGCCAGCGCCCAATTTTCTTCCATGCGGTCCAATATGCCGGCCATGGCCCAATATGCGTTCTGCCGCTACGACCCTGACTTTTCCAAACGGGCCCAGGCAGACGGCAAGAGCTTTATTGTAGGCGGGGAAAACTACGGCCAAGGTTCCTCCCGGGAACACGCCGCCATTACCCCCATGTACCTGGGCGTCAAAATGGTGATTGCCAAGAGCTTTGCCCGGATCCATAAGCAGAACCTGATCAACCATGGGGTTACCCCGGTGGTCTTTGTGGACCCGGCGGCCTACGACGGCATTGACCTGGACGACACCTTCCATATCGACAACCTGCGGGAGCAGATGAAACAGAAATTGATTACCGTAAAAAATATCACCAATGGCACCCAATTCCAGGTTCGTCTGGAAGTGTCCGACCAGGAAGTAGAAATCCTGCTGGCCGGCGGCAAACTGCGCTTCTACAAAGCCAAGCTCCACGGCCACGCCTAAGCTAAAGGGGAAGAAATCATGGAAAATAAAAAAGTAACTTACGCCTATATTGGCTGCCGCACTACGGAAAAGAGAAATGCCCGGGGTAAGGGCATCTCCTGTTATACCATTGACGAACGGGGAGTCTGGAAGCTTAAAAATATTACCAAAACCATGGATAACCCGTCCTATCTGGCCTTTGACCGGACGGAACAGTTCCTGTACACCGTCCACGGGGATTTTCACGAAGTCAGCGCTTTCCGCATTGAGGAAAACGGCAATCTGACCTTCCTCCAGACCCTGCACGGCATCGGCCAGAACCCGGTGCATCTGGTGCCCTCCCTGGACAACCGGTTCCTGTTTGTAGCCTCCCTCCAGGGCGGCTGCGTGGCTTCCCTGCCCCGGCGGGAAGACGGTACCCTGGGTGACCCGGTTTGGGTGGAACACCTGGAAGGCTGCGTGGAAGGGGGCGTTTCCCACGCCCACCAGTGCCTTCTGGACCATACGGGGAACTTCCTCTTGGTGCCCACCCAGGGCCGGAAAGTGGGCTACGAACGGGTTTGGGTGCTGAAGGTGGACCAGGCTACGGGAAAACTGTCCCGGGCCAGCTGGGTGGAAGCCCGGACCTACGCAGAACCCCGGCATATTGCCCTGACTGAGGACAACAAGCGGGCCTATCTGGTCAACGAAAAGGGCAACGCCGTTACCTTCTACGACTTTGACGATGCAGCCGGCGTCCTGACGCCTCGGCAGATCAAAACCACTCTGCCGGATACGTATACCGGCCAGGGCCAGGCCAGCGCTGTGCTGGTGTACCCGGAAGGCCCCTTTGTGTACGCCTCCAACCGGATCCACGAAAGCCTGGCTTCCTACCGGGTGGATGAAGCTACGGGCTATCTGCACCCTACGGGCTTTGTGTCTTGTCAGGGCCTGACGCCCCGCTTTATGACCTTCAGCCCGGATAACCGGCAGCTGGTGGTGGCCAATGAAGACAGCGATACGCTGAAATTCTTCGCCATCGACCCGGATACGGGACTATTGGACTATACCGGGGTTACCGTACCCACGGAAAGCCCCACCTGTGTCATTTTCTGTTCCCGGTAAGGAGGATGCAGCATGGATTTAGGTATCTTATCCCTGGTTTTGCTGGTAGTGGCCATTGTTATCGGTTTTTTCCGGAAGGTCAATGTGGGCCTGGTTTCTCTGACCCTGGCCATGCTTTTGGGGCGTTTTGCCGGCCTGAAGGACAGCGTGATCCTAAACGGCTTTAAGCCTAATCTGTTTATTACCCTGATGGGGGTTACCCTGCTGTTCAGCATCCTGAACAACAATGGCACCATCGAGCTGCTGGCCAAGAAGATTGTGGCCCTGGCCGGCAAGAACAATTTCCTGATTCCCATTGCCATTTTCCTGATTGGCTTTGGCCTGACCACCATTGGCCCGGGGTCCATTCCCATTCTGGCCATTATGCCGGCCTTTGCCATTCCCATTGCCAAGGTGCACGGGTACAACCCGCTGATGCTGGCCATGATTGGCTGCTTCGGCTGTTTTGGGGGCCGGATGTCCCCCATTACCCCGGAAGGTATCCTGACCTATGATTTTCTGACTGCGGGGGGCCTGGATGCGGCGGCTGCTGTACAGCCCATCTATACGGCCCAGACCATTACCGGCGTGATTATGGCCATTGCCGCCTTTGTGTACTACAAGGGCTATAAGACCAATCCGCCGGCAGAAGGGGAAGCTGCCCTGAAGGAAAGCTTTACCCCCGGCCAGTGGCTGTCCCTTTTGGGCCTGATTGTCATGGCGGTGCTGGTTATTGCCTTCAAGTTCAATGTGGGCCTTACCTGTTTTGCCATCAGCGGTTTCCTGCTGGTGTGCCATGTGGCCAACGAAAAGCAGTGCCTCCGGGCCATTCCCTGGGGCGTGCTGATTATGGTTTCCGGGGTTAGTGCCCTGATGAACATCGTTATCCTGACCGGCGGCATTACCACCCTGACCAAGGCCCTGTCCCAGCTGATGAATCCCCACATTGCCCCGGCTGTGATGGCGGCAACGGCGGGCATTATGAGCCTGTTTTCCTCCGGCCTGGGCGTGGTGTTCCCCACCCTTTTGCCTACGGTGGTGGGCATTGGCCAGACCGTTGGGGTAAACCCTCTGGAGCTGGCTTCCATGGTGGTTATTGGCGGTACCATTACCGGCATCAGCCCCATTTCTACCACCGGCGGCCTGATTATGGCCACCCTGATGGCGGAAGACAGCAGTGACAAGCGGGACGAAGAAATGAAGCTGTTTATGGAACTGACCTTCTGGGCCCTGGGCATCCTGGTGGTGCTGACGGTGGTATCCGGCATCGGTTTCTACAACCTGATTTTCTAACCTATAAGAAAAAAGGGGCTGTGAAATAATACTTACCCCCGAAAGAAAAAACGGCTTGCGAGCTCAAAAGAGTTCGCAAACCGTTTTTTTGTTCGTTATGCCGTATCCAAACCTCAAAACTTCCTCAGTCAGTCCTGCGGACTGACAGCCCCTCCACGCTTGGATGGGCCAGTCTTAGGCCTATACTGGTCGTGTGCTAAACGGATTTTGAGATGAAGTCACGGTATGTAAATACTAGTACTACCCCTTTTGTGTCACTTGACCAGTAGAGGTCTGGAATGCTTCCTTCAAGCGTGAAGGAAGTGGCGCCGCAGGCGACGATAGAAGTTTCATTATTTCACACCCCTTTTTTTGTGTTTTTAAAACTTAGGCAGGGCTCTCCAGCCGGTCCAGGAAAAGCTTTACCTGGGGGAGCAGGGCGTAGTCTTCCTGGTAGTACACGGTGGTGGTCCGGGTAAAGGGGGTACCGTCGTTAAACTGGAGGGGCATTTTCCAGAGCCCGTCTTCCCGGGACAGGCAGATCTCCGGCAGGATGGACCAGCCAATCCCCGCCGCAATCATGGCCAGGCAGGCGGAGATGTCGTTGACCTGGATGGAATAGGCGTCCTCCTGGATATGCTGTTCCGTTTTCCAGCGCTGGATCCGGGCGGTAAAGGGCTTGTCCGAGGTCCGGTGGATGTAGGGCAGGTGGGAGAAGTCCCTGCCCTCATTTTCCCTGCTGGTTACGGCGTAAACCTTTTCCCGGGTCAGCAGCCGGCTGGCCCCGGACCAGGCAAAGGTCCCCCGGAGCACGGCCAGGGACAATTGGCCGGCTTGCAGCTTTTGGAACAGCTCCAGGCTTTGGCCGGTGGTGACGGCAATCTGCACGTCCGGGTAGTAGGTCATGTACTGCTTGAGCAGGGGCGGCAGGGTGTACCGGGCAAAATTTACGGAGACCCCCACCTTCAGGTGCCCGGCAATATGGCCCTGGGCAAACTGGGACAGGCTTTTGATCCGCAGGAGGGAAGCGGAAAGTTTATCCATTTCCTGGGCAATGCTGTCGGCCGAGGCGGTGGGAATCAGCCCCTTCACCGTGCGGATAAAGAGGGGCGCCCCCAGTTCCGCCTCCAGCTTGTGCAGCCGTTTGGTTACGGCGGATTGGGTCATGTACAGGTCCTGGGCGGTTTTGGTGATGTTCTTGCTTTCCATCAGCTGCTGAAAAATCCGGATATCTCGTTCATCCATGGAAGCTGCCTCCTAAACATTCCAACTTAGAATATAAATTAAGGAAATTATATCATTTTTCATGATGGAAGAAAGCCCCTATAATGGGAATTGTAGAAAACGTGCTCGTAAGAACTGGATTTCAGGGGGGTATAAACGATGAATCAAGAACAAAGAAAGTTTCCCTGCGTATATATGCGGGGCGGTACCAGCAAGGCCGTATTTTTTCATAAGGAAGATCTGCCCCAGGAGGAACGGGAATGGCCGGAAATCTTTTTGAAGGTGATGGGTACGCCGGATGTGAAGCAGATTGACGGAATGGGCGGCACGGTGAGCTCCACTTCCAAGGTGGCCGTGATTGCTAAGTCCCAGCGCCCGGGCGTGGACGTGGATTACCACTTCTTCCAGGTGGATATTGTGATTCCCCGGGTGGACGATTCCGCCAACTGCGGGAATATTTCCTCGGCAGTAGGACCCTACGCCATTGATGAGGGCCTGGTGCCGGCTGTGGAACCCATTACTGTGGTCCGGGTGTACAACGAGAATACGAAAAAGGTCATCGAGGAACATGTCCGGGTCCAAAACGGCCATGCCTGCGTCAACGGGGATACGGTAATCCAAGGGGTGCCGGGCACCGGTTCCCGGGTGGACCTGTTTTTTGAAGATCCTGCCGGCGCCAAAACCGGCAAACTGTTCCCTACAGGGCAGAAAAAAGAAAGGCTGGACGTACCTGGCTACGGTTTCTGTGAAGTTACCCTGATTGACTGCTCCAACCCGGTAGTGTTCATCAAGGCCGAGGACCTGGGCATCAAAGGGACGGAACTGACGGAGCTCAACCAGAACAAGGACGTTATGGAACATATTGAGCGCATCCGGGGCCTGGCGGCAGTACGTATGGGCTTTATTACGGACTATATGAAAGCCCGCACCGAATCCACTTCTGCCCCCAAGGTAGCCATTATCAGTAGGCCCCAGGACTATAAGAACATGGACGGCCAGCTGGTGCCCAAGGAAACTATGGACCTGTGCGTCCGGGCCATTTCCGTGGGTATGCTCCACAAGGCCTATCCCATGACGGTGGCTGTAGCTACCGGTGCTGCGGCCAAGCTTCCCGGCACCATTGTGGCGGACTGCCTGGGAAATTTTGCAGGGTCCTGTATCCGGCTGGGGCACTCCAGCGGGGTTACGGAAGTAAACATGAAAATGGACGGAGAAAAGGTCCTCCAGGGCGGCGTAGTGAGAACGGCCCGCCGGATTATGGATGGCTGGGTTTATATCCGTTAACGCTGGAAAAATACGAGAAAAACCAAAGGAGAACATCATGATTCAATGTTTTGATAAAGCCTATTACGTAACGGACGGGGGCAAGGGCTATGTCCCGGCTGACCAGCATCCGGAATGGGATGCCCAGGCGGCCCATAAAAATACCATTACACATCAGATTATCAGTGCCCACAACACCAGCGGCAGTGAGGAAAACCTCCGCCTGCATTTTGACGCCATCGGCGTTTACGACAACACCTATGTGGGCATTATGCAGACCGCCTGTGCTTCCGGCTTGAAAAAATTTCCGGTGCCCACCGTTTTCACCAACTGCCACAACTGCCTGTGCGCCGTTGGCGGCACCATCAACTCGGACGTGCACAAATACGCCGAATCCATCTGCAAAAAATATGGCGGTATTTTCGTACCGCCCCATGAAGCCGTAATCCACCAGTATATGCGGGAAATGATTGTGAAAGGCGGCAGCATGGCCATTGTGTCCGACTCCCATACCCGTTACGGCACCCAGGGTTCCCTGTCCATTGGGGAAGGGGGCCCGGAAATTGCCAAAGCCATGCTGAATAGACCCTACGAACTGCGCTACCCCAAAGTGGTAGGGGTGTACCTGGACGGGGCGCCCAAGGCCTGGGTTGGCCCCATGGACGTAGCCCTGACCCTGATTGGGGCCGTGTTCAAAAACGGCTTTGTAAAAAATAAGGTGCTGGAATTTGTGGGCCCCGGGGTGGCTTCCCTGTCCATGGACTTCCGGAACGGCATCGATACCATGACCACGGAATCTGCCTGCCTGACCTCCGTCTGGGAAACCGATGACGTGGTCCGGGAAGATTTCAAGGTCCATGACCGGGAGCAGGACTACAAGAAACTGGCACCCCAGGACAAGGCCCTGTACGACAGCTTCATTTACCTGGACCTGTCCACGGTGGAACCCATGATTGCCATTCCCTACCATCCTTCCAATGCCTTCCCCTTGAAGGAAGTCATTGCCCAGCCGGAAAAATACATGAAAATGGTGGAAGAAAACGCCAAGTCCGTCTTTGAAAATACCCCGGATATCCACCCCGATATGGTGGGCAAAATCCAAAAGAACGGCCGGATCCTGGTGGACCAGGCAGCCATTGCCGGCTGCGCCGCAGGTTCCTTTGAAAATATCTTTGCGGTGGACCAGGTAGCCCGCTATACCCAAAAGGGCCTGGGCATGTTCCCCCTGAACATCTACCCGGCTTCCCAGCCCATTTTGACGGAACTGAACCGGACGGGTATTGCCAACGACCTAATGACCTACGGCGTGCGCCTGAAAACCGCTTTCTGCGGGCCCTGCTTTGGGGCTTCCGACTGCCCGGAAAACAACGCCTTTGTGCTGCGGCATTCTACCCGGAACTTCCCCAACCGGGAAGGCTCCAAGCCGAACATGGGGCAGGTGGCTTCTGCTGCCCTGATGGATTCCAAGTCCATTGCTGCTACGGTCTTTAACGGTGGGCAATTGACCTCTGCTGAAGAAATGAAAGACGCCTTTACTACGGGTACCCTGCCGGAATTCCACTTCAACAAGGCCATCTACGACCATGTGGTGTACAACGGCTTTGGCAAGGCCCAGCCGGAAACGGAAATCATCTACGGACCCTCCATCAAGGATTGGCCTAAGATGGAAGCCCTGACGGATAACCTGCTCCTGGAAGTGGCCTCGGTGATCCGGGACGAAGTGACCACCACGGACGAACTGATTCCCTCTGGGGAAACGGCTTCCTACAGGTCCAATCCCTATAAAATCTCCGAGTTCACCCTGCTGCGGAAGGATCCCAGCTATGTGGGCAAGGCCAAGGCCGTACAGCAGTACGAAAAGGCACGCCTCTCGGGAGATAAGGCCACTGCGGCAAAATTCTACGCCGTACTGGAAAAAGTGGGCGTACCGGTGGAACAGGAGCTGGACAGCCTGCTGAAGACCACTGGCATTGGCAGCGTGCTCTACGCCAAACGGCCTGGGGACGGTTCTGCCAGAGAATATGCAGCCTCCTGCCAGAAAGTCCTGGGAGGCCTGGCCAATATCTGCATCGAATATGCTACCAAACGGTACCGCAGCAACTGCGTGAACTGGGGTATGCTGCCCTTTACCAATCCGGACCAGGAAATCAACCTGACCCCCGGTGACGTGATCTGGCTGCCGGGCATCCGGAAAGTAGTGGCCGAAGGGGGAAATGCCCTTGACGCAACGGTGATTGCCCAGGACGGCAGCATCCGCCCCCTGCACCTGGACCTGAAGGACCTGACCGCCGGGGAACGGAAGACCCTTTTGGCAGGCTCCATGATTAACGTATTCAAAGAAGAAGCTGCCGGAAAGTGAGGCAGAATATGCAATATGCGCAAGCACCTTTAGGAAGGCTGGCCGCTTTTACGGCCGGCCTTTCTTGGGAAACTTTACCTCCAGAGGTTCAGGAAGCGGCAGCCTTTCGGGTGCTGGATCTGGTCAGCGTCAGTGTGGGCGCTTCTGGGGATCCGCTGGTGGAACAGATGAAGAAGGCCCTCCGGGAGCTGAATCCGGAGGTGCCCCAGCGGGGGGCTGCCCTGTTTGGAGAACCGGGGAGCCAGTGGAGTCCCGAAAATGCAGCCTTTTTGAACGCCATGCTGGCCCATACCCTGGAACTGGATGACGTGCATCCGGCTTCCAAAAATCATGCGTCCGCCTGCCTGATTCCCGCAGCCTGGAGCCTGGGGCAATTTTTGCAGGTGACCGGGCCCCAGCTGCTGACGGCGGTGGTGGCGGGCTACGAAACGGCCTTCCGCATTGGCATGGCTTTTGGGGTGGCAGCCCACCGGAAACGGGGCTGGCACGCGACGGCTACCTGCGGGATTTTTGGGGCAGCAGCGGCCTGTGCCCAGCTGCTCCGGCTGACCCCGGAACAGACGGCCAGCGCCCTGGGACTGGCCGGGTCCCAAAGCACCGGGGTTTGGGCCTTTTTGGGGGACGGCACCAATTCCAAGGTGCTGAATCCAGCCCATGCAGCGGCCTGCGGCCTGCGCAGCGCCTACCTGGCCAAATACGGTCTGACAGGGCCTGTCCACATCCTGGAAGCCCAGGACGGGGGCCTTTTGGGCGCCATGAGTGACGGCGGCCAGGTGGAAAAGGTTTGCGCCGGCTTGGGCGAGACCTGGGAAATCCTGCGTATGGACATGAAGCCCTATCCCTGCTGCCGGTCTGCCCACGGGGGCATTGACGGGGCCCTGCAGCTCCGTCAATGCCTGCTCACCGGCCGGGAACAGGGCCGGGACGCAGAAGCCCAGGCCGTTTTGGAACGGACGGAGTCCCTCACGGCGGCCACCTACAAAATTGGCTACCAGCAGTGCGCCGTCAGTGCAGGCTGCCTTCACCCCAAGACCCCGGGCGAAGCCAAGTTTTCCCTGCCCTATGCCCTTGCCCATAGCCTTTTGTACTGCCGGGTGGATGGCAGCAGCTTTACCCCGGAGGCGGTGCAGGATCCCCGGCTTCAGGCCCTGCTGCCCCGGATTACCGTCACGGAGGATCCGGAGCTTACCGCCGCCTATCCGGACCACTGGAGCTGCCGGACCACCCTGCGGCTGAAAAATGGCCAGGAAGTGACAGCCTGGGTGGAGGACCCTACCGGTTCCTACCGCCGGCCCCTTTCGCCCCAGGCTGCCCTGGACAAGGCAGAAAGCCTGCTGGCCCACAAGTATCCCCACGGGACCCGGGCCCTGGCCCAAAGCCTGCTGGACCTGGCCCAGGCCCAGCAGCTGCCCAGAATTTAGCGTAATCCTCCTTTTTTATACAAAACCAACAACCAACAACAAACCACAAAAAACAGCGAACCGCAGGAGAACGGTTCGCTGTTTTTTGTGTTAGTTTTAGGTTGGGGAAGCCGGGCTGCCCAGAACGTCCTGGATGACCTGATTCAGGGCCAAGGCTGCCCGGGAATGGTACCGGTCCGGGGACATGGCGGTGGCCAGCTCCATGGTAAAGCCGTCCTGCCCCAGGGACAGGAAAACAGCCGGCTGGAAATAGTGCCGGGAGCTGTAATAGGTAAAAGCCAGTCCCTGTCCAGAGGCTGCCAGGGAGGCAGCAAACATGGCGGACAGGTTTTCGTTGTAGGTTCTTGGCGTAAGCTTGGTGTTCTGGAAAATCCGCCGGGCTTCCCGGCCCAAAATGGTGTCGTAGCTGCTGAGCAGGAACTCAAACTGGGCCGCATCATGGATATCGATATAGCGGGGAATAGGGGATTTCCGGCCGGCGCTTTGGCCGGTTTTGGCCAGCTGGACCAGGGGATGCTGAGGGTGGGCAATCAGGCAGATTTCGTCTTCCATAAGGAATTGGGCCTTAATCCGGCTGTGCTTTTCCGGCATGGCCAGCAGTGCCACGTCAATCTCCCCGGTGAGCAGCATCTGCTCCAGGGCCAGGGAGTTCTGCTCCTCGATGCGCACGTGGATGTCCGGGTATTTGCTCCGGAATACCTTCAGTACCGGGGGCAGCAGGTAGGACCCCCGGAAGGAACTGATGCCCAGGATCACGTGGCCGCCCTTTAGGTTGGCAATATCCTGCATTTGGTCCTGGACCCGGTGGTAGGCTGCGGCCGACTGGTAGGCAAAGTCCAGCAGCAATTTCCCGGCTTCCGTAAGCCGTACCCCGCTGGCGGTACGAATGAACAGGGGGTAGCCCAGGTTGGCCTCATAGGAGCTGAGAAACTGGGACAGGCTGGACTGGGCCATGTACAGCCGGCCGGCGGCCTTGGAGATGCTTTTTTCTTCTGCAATGGCAATAAAATATTCCAAATCTCGTATTTCCATGGTGCTTCCTTTCTATACTACTATTTTCCGAGGATGTTTTGGCGAGAGAGCCCTGCGTCAATTGTATAGGCCTCTTATTTTTAGTTAATCCATCGGTTTTTCCGATATCAAGTATATCAAATTTTTGCATTCTTTCCCAATCGTTTTCATACTATTATGAACAAAGAACGAGAAATTCGGTAATTCAGAATTTTAGAAAAGGGGAGACAGAAATGAGCAGAGTATCCTTACAGGGCATTTGTGACATGCACGTCCACACCAATCCGGATCTGCGGCTGCGGGCCTACAACGATTTGCAGTTGGCGGACGCCGCCGTACGGGTGGGGGCCAGAGCCATTGTGATCAAATCCCATCTGGGCTTTACGGTAAACCGGGCGGCCATTGCCAACGCCTATGTAGAAAAGGTGTACGGCAAGAACACGGGCTTTACCATGTACGGCGGGGTGGTCATGAACAAGATCATCGGCGGGGTAAACCCGGAAGCCGTGGAAAAAGGCCTGAAACTGGGGGCCAAGGTGATTTGGCTGCCCACCCAGTCCGCCAAGCGCCATATGGAAAAGCTGGGGCAGGACCCTGCTTTGGGCATTGAGCTGGTCCGGGACGGCAAGGTGATTCCGGAACTGGAAACGGTGTTTGGCCTGGTCCGGGACTACAAGGCGGTGCTGGCCACGGCCCATGTATCCCCGGAAGAAGCCTTTGTGGTGGTGGAAGCTGCCCGGAAGGCCGGGGTGGAGAAAATCGTCATCACCCATCCGGAATGGTGGGTCTGCGACTACAGCCTGGAAGACCAGATCCGTTTGGTCAAGGATTACGATGTGATTTTGGAACGGTGCTACGCCCAAAATATGGGCAAGGGTAAAAAGTACCATTTGAACCTGAAAGAAAATGCGGAACTGATCCAAACCGTTGGCTATCAGCACGTGATGGTGGATACGGACGGGGGTCAGGTGGAAAACCCGGATTGGGAAACCGAAATCTACGAGTATATGCACTACCTTGTGGAATACGGGATTCCTGAAGAACAGATCTACTACATGACCAAGACCATCCCTTACCGCCTGCTGGGCATCACCGACGAACCGGTGGGAGCCGCCCAAGATTGATTTTCCCAAGCTTCAGGGAGCGGGGGCTTCTGAAGCAGACTAGCTGAAAAGGAGAAAAATCATCATGCTGAGTGCTTTTATTATCTTATCCATTGCTGTGGCCATTTACCTGGGGTACAAAACCCAGCTGAACACCGGTCTCTTTTGTATTGTCTTTGCCTATATCATTGGCTGTCTGGTTATGGGGCTGAAGCCGAAAAACGTCATCGCCTTCTGGCCCATCAGCACCATGTTCGTAATTCTGTCCGTATCCCTGTTTTATAACATTGCTGCCATTAATGGAACCCTGGAAAAAATGTCTGGGTCCCTGCTGTATGCCTGCCGGAAGTTCCCGGGAATGCTGCCGTTTGCCCTGTTTGCCGTAGCCGTTATCCTGTCCGTGATGGGCGCCACCTATTTCACGGTACTGGCTTTCCTGGCACCCATTACGCTGGTCATCTGCGATGAATCCCGGATGGACAAGCTGACCGGGGCTGTGGCCATCAACTGCGGCGCCCTGTGCGGCGGGGACTTTCCTACCTCCAACCTGGGGGTTATCTTCCGGGGCCTGGCGGATACGGCTTATGAAAACAGCCCGGGCCTGGTGGGTCCGGATTCCTTCAACCTGGAAATGCAGATTTTCCTGTTCTCCGTGGTCTTTTCCATTATCTTGATTGCCCTGTTCCGCTATGGCCTGAAAGCCAACCGGAATATCGGCCAAGGTGTGACATTTAAGAAGCCGGAACCCTTTACCGGCAAACAGAAATCCACCCTGACCTTAATGGTGGTCATGATGGTGGTGGTACTGATTTTCCCGCTGCTGAAGATTTTCCTGCCCACGGATCCTACCATCAAATACTTTGCCAACCTGGTTGACGTAGGTCTGGTGGCCATTATCTTTGCCGTCATCGGTCTCCTGATGGGCCTGGCTCCCCAGAAGGAAGCCATTGCCAAGATTCCCTGGAATACTATCATCATGATTGCCGGGGCAGGCATGCTCATTGCCGTTGCCGTACACGCAGGTACCATCAAGATGCTTAGCACCTGGGTGGGCAGCAATGTACCAAAACCGCTGATTCCCATTGCCTTCTCCATCATTGCCGCCATCATGAGCTTCTTCAGCTCCACCACGGGCGTGGTTACCCCGGCCCTGTTCCCGCTGATTCCGGAACTGGCCGATACGGCCAGCATTTCCGCACCGGTGCTGTTTGCCTGCACGGTGCTGGGGGCCCAGTCCAGTGCCATCAGCCCCTTTTCCTCCGGCGGTTCCCTGATTCTGGGTTCTGCTCCTAAGGAAGAAGAGCGGAATACCCTGTTCAGCCGGCTGCTGCTGGTGGCCGTGCCCGTCAGCATTGTAGTCTGCGCTGCCTACAACTTTGTGGTAGCCCTGATGCTGTAAGAATCGATTTTCCTGTAATTCCATAAAAAAACGGTATTTCTGTTGGATGCAGAAATACCGTTTTTTGTGTCTATTTTGTTTGGGGGCTTACTTGTCTTCCGCCAGGGGATAGGCCTGGGTAATAAAATCGATAAAGGCTTTCAGCCCGGAGAGTTTGGTGTAGTCCTTCCGGTAGTACAGCCAGGTTTCCCGGATCAGGGGATTGCCCTTGGAATCGGTGAGAATTTGGGCCTGGAGGCCCGGAGTATCCTGGCCGCAGCTTTGGGTCAGGAAGGTAAAGCCCAGGCCCTGCTGGACCATTTTCAGGCTGGTATCCATGGCATCGGTCTCGATGGTGGTCATCGGGGGCTGGGAAAAATGGGCGTACCACCAGTCGTCCAAAAGGTCCTGCATGGCTGGGTCCGTGGTGTAGTGGATGTAGGGGAAACTGGGCAGCTTTGTCAGGTCCAGGGGTCCCTTGCTGAAGGCACAGATGGGGTCCTGCCACAAAAAGCGTTTTTCTTCTTCCCAGTTCCGGTCCCCCCGGACGATGCACAGTTGGAATTTCCCTTCCCGAAAATCCCGGTACAGGTGCTGGCTGAAGCCGCTGCGCAGGTGAATTTCCACCTGGGGATAGACGGCCTTGAACTGGCTCAGCAGCTTGGGCATATGGTATTTGCTGAATACGTTGGAGCAGGCGATGGATATGGAGCCTGCCGGCCGGGACTGGAAGGAGGAAAGCTCCGCCCGGATGGCCTGGTAGTCCTTTTCCTGCTGGAGGCAGTAGGCGTAGAGCCGCTCGCCTTCCGGGGTGAAGGTAATGCCCCGGGGCTGGCGGAGCACCAGGGTGCAGTCAAATTCCTTTTCCAGGTTGCGCAGCCGGTGGCTCAGGGCCGGCTGGGAAATAAACAGGCGCTTGGCGGTATGGGTAATATTCTTTTCTTCATACAGTGTCTTGAACAGATCGATATCACTGCTGTTCATAGGAACATCTCCTTTGGCGAAAGGACAAACGGCAAGAAAAGTACAAATAGAAATAAATATATGTGATGGGAAGCGGAAAGAAAGATATATTTGTTCTATGATTATAAACAGGGTATCATAAAAGCAGTATAAAATGCAAGTCCCACAAAGGAGCGTGAAGCAAGTGGTACAGTTGATTTCGGAAGGCGTATATTGGCATGAAGGCAAGCTTTGGCAGGAAGGGGAAGCAGCCGCCCGGGGGTGGAAGCCCCAGGCTGCAGAAGGGCGGAAAAAGACCCTGGCCTATCAGGTACTGACCCAGCATAGTGACGGGCAGGACGGGGGGCTCCATATCCATTTTGATTCCCTGACTTCTCCGGACATTGGGTACATGGGCATTGTCCAAACGGCGGTAGCCAGCGGCCTGGACCATTTTCCCCTGCCTTATGTGATGACAAATTGTCATAATACTCTGGCGGCCGTAGGGGGCACGGTCAACGAGGACGACCATGTCTTTGGCCTGTCCGCTGCCAAAAAGTTTGGGGGCATCTACGTGCCGCCCCATATGGCGGTCATCCACCAATATATGCGGGAGCGCATGACGGGCGGCGGCCGGATGATTTTGGGCTCTGACAGCCACACCCGCTACGGAGCCTTTGGCACCATGGGCGTAGGGGAAGGGGGTCCGGAACTGGTAAAGCAGCTCCTGGGCCACACCTACGATATCCCGCTGCCCCAGGTGGTGGCCGTGTACCTAAAGGGAGCACCCCGGCACGGCATCGGTCCCCAGGACGTGGCCCTTGCCATTGAAAAAGCCGTTTACAAAAAAGGCTTTGTGAAAAACAAGGTACTGGAATTTGTGGGACCGGGGATTACCGGGCTTTCCATGGATTTTCGCAATGGCATCGACGTAATGACCACGGAAACCACCTGCCTGAGCACCATCTGGTGTACGGATGGGGTGGTGCGCCAGTACCTGACGGAGCATCAGCGGCCGGAAGCCTATAAGGAAATGAACCCTGGGGATATGGCCTATTACGATGGGGCCGTTGTGGTAGACCTGGGCCAGGTGGAGTCCATGATCGCCATGCCCTTCCATCCCAGCCATGTCTATACCCTCAAGGAATTAAACGCCGGAGGCCGGGAACTGCTCCAGGAAATTGAGCAGGAAGCCTTAAAGAGCCTGGAACGGAAGGATTTGTCCCTGCACCTGGCGGACCAGTACTACGACGGGAAAATGCACTGCGATACCGGGGTGATTGCCGGCTGCTCCGGCGGCCTGTATGAGAATATTATGGCGGCTGCCCGGATTCTCAAGGGCAAAAATATTGGACCGGAACGGTTTACCTTCTCCGTCTATCCCTCCAGCCAGCCTATTTACGTGGACCTGATGCGCAAGGGAGCCCTGCTGGATTTGATGGACGCAGGGACCATTGTCCGCTCCGCCTTCTGCGGACCCTGCTTTGGGGCCTGCGATACCCCCAACAACCACGGCTTCAGTATCCGGCACACCACCCGGAACTTCCCCACCCGGGAAGGCTCCAAGCCCGGCAGCGGCCAATTGGCTTCGGTGGCCCTCATGGACGCCCGGAGCATTGCGGCCACCGCTGCCCAGGGCGGCGCCCTGACCCCGGCTACGGAAGTGGAGTACGATGACCAGGTGCCGGCCTACCATTTTGATTCCCTGCCCTATGACCATAAGGTGGTGGACTGCTACCAAAAGGGCCAGCCGGAGGTTTCCCTGGTTTATGGCCCGGCCATTAAGCCCTGGCCGTCCATCCAGCCCCTGAACCAGAACCTGCTGGTGCAGGTGGCTGCCTACCTGGATGACCCGGTAACCTCTACGGACGATTTGATTCCCTCCGGCGGCGAAACGTCTTCCCACCGGTCGGACCCCTATGCCCTGGCGGAATTTGCCCTGAGCCAAAAAGCTCCGGAATATGTGGGCCGGGCCAAAGCCGTCCAGGCCCTGGAAAAGGCAAGACAAGCAGGCCAGCTGACCCCGGAACTGACGGCGGTGTATGCAGCCTTAAAGGAAACCCTGAAGCTGACAGAAAGTGTGGAAGCACTGGCCAAGGATACTTCCCTGGGCAGCGTCATCTACGCCAACAAGCCCGGGGACGGCTCTGCCCGGGAACAGGCGGCTTCCTGCCAGCGGGTGCTGGGGGGCGCTGCCAACCTGGCCCTGGAATACGCTACCAAGCGCTACCGGAGCAATGTGATGAACTGGGGGATGCTGCCCTTCCTTATGGACCCGGAGGAGAAGACCAAATTGGCCCTGGGAGCCTGGATCTACCTGCCCAAGGTCCGGGAAACCCTGCTGGGCGATACAGACGCCTATACCGCCTACGTGTTCCAGGACGGCAAGGCGGTGCCCCTTTCCCTGCACCTGGGGGACGTGGAACCGGCCCAGAAGCAGATCCTGGCAGCCGGCTGCCTGATCAACTACTACGCACAGCAAAGAAAATAATATAGCAGCAAAAAATTACCGAACACCGTCGGGTGTTCGGTAATTTTTTACCTTCTTGTTAGGGCGCATAAAAAAAGCCTGGCCAAAGGCAGAAACCTTTGGCCAGGCTTTTTTGCAGGGAGTTTTAGTAGGACAGGGGATAGAACAGGGCCACATACACCAGGGAAACAATGACACTGATAAAGGTCAGGGGCAGGCCCGGCTTTACGAAATCGATGAACCGGTAGCCCCCGGGTTCTACGGCCATGGAGTTGGCGGGCATGGCTACAGGGGTGGCAATGGCAATGGAAGCAGCGAACCGGACGGCCACCAGCATGGCTTTGGGGCCAATTCCCAGGGTGCTGGCAATAACCAGGGCGATGGGGGTGAACAGGATAATGGTGGCTGCGTTGGACATAAAGTTGGTAATGGGGGTAATGATCAGGAAAATGCAGAACAGGATGATCATGGGGCTGCTGATGCTGCCCAGGAAATTCAGGGTACCGTCGGCAATCATCTGGGCGGCGCCGGAATTCTTCATGGCAGCGGCCACAGGCACCATGGCGGCGTAAATGATGATGCCGCTGATGGGTACGGAACGGGAGGCCTCCTTCATGCTGATGCAGCGGAAGGCCACCACCAGAATGGCCCCAATCAGGCCGATAAAGTGCAGGGGAATACCTACTTCATCAGAGAAAATCATGCCCAGGAAAGCGCCTACCATCACGGCCAGGGAGAGAATCCGTTTCCAGGCGGGAACCTTGGAATAATCTACCGTCAGGGAGGCAGCAGAATAATCATCGTCCTGGTTTTGGGGTTCGTCCGGCAGCAGGTTATAGCCAATGGTGGCCATATAGAAAGCGGAAATCACTAAGAGCAGCAGGGACAGAGGGGCAAATTCGAAGAAGCCCATGGTTTGGCCAATGCCCAGGCCTTCCAGGGTTTCTTTCAGGAAGGGACCGGAGGTGGTGCCTACGATGGTGATGCCACCGCCAAAGCAGCAGCCTACGATAACCGGGTAAATCAATTTGGAACGCTTCATGCCGGTGGAATTGCTGACGCCTAAAATCAGGGCAATCAGCAGGGCGGCAGCACCGGTATTGGACAAAAAGCCGCTCATAATGCCGGAAAGCAGAACCGTGGCGAAAACCAACTGCCGTTCGCTTTTGGAAAAGCGGGTGAGTATATGACCGATTTTTTCTGCCCCGCCGGTTTTAAACACGGCTTCCCCAATAACGGCCATGGACGCAATGATCATGGTGGTGGGACTGGAAAAGGATTTCAGGGCGGTGTTGGCGTCAATGGCGCCAATGAGATAGAAGCCGACGGCAACGCTTATGGCCGTGGCGGCCAGGGGAATCAATTCCGTCATAAATAGGATAAAGGCAATCAGGATAATGCCAATAACCAATGTTGCAACGCTCAAACCAAACATAATGTTCTCCTCCGTGGCAGAAACTTCCTGGGGGTGCGCACCAGAATCCGGGGAAGCCGACTGCAATAATGTATTTCACTATGCCCATACAGTACATCAAATATTCTGAAAAAACCAATGGTATTAAGTTGTTGGAGAAATAACCTTTTGGTTAATGAATTTTTGGTTATTGATACAAGAACTATTTATCATTGGGCAAATCAAAACTCTGAAAATATAATAAACTCAATTCCAATTCAGCCGTCGGAGGTAAAAAAATGGATGAGTTAAAAAGAGTTTCTGAATTTGTAGCAGCTTTCTCTCTAGAAAAAGCAGATGAGAATGTAAAAGCAAGTGCCAAAAAGTGTATTTTAGATGTGGTGGGGCTGGCCATGGGGGCTTCTGATAACCCCATGTTCCAACAGATCAAAAAGGTGTATTTGCAGGCGGACAACCAACAGGCCTTGGTGCAGGAAGGCAGCAGCGCCCAGCTGGCATCCATTTGGGGCAGCCCGGAACGGACCAACCTGCGCACCGCCGTATTCTTTAACGCCATGCAGGGGCATACCCTGGAACTGGATGATGTGCATATCCGTTCCAAAACCCATATTGGCACAGTGGTAGTGCCTGCGGCCTGGGGCCTGGCAGAAGTGCTTCACAAGTCCGGGGATAAACTGCTGGAGGCAGTAATCTGCGGCTACGAGGTGATGAGCCGGATTGGCATGGGCTTTGGGGTTTCCAGCCACCGGAACAAGGGTTGGCATGTAACCAGCACGGCGGGCACCTTTGGGGCAGCTGCGGCCTGTGCCAAACTGTTGGACTTTACCCCGGAGCAGGTCCTGGCAGCCCTGGGCCTGGCAGGCACCCAATCCTGCGGCACCTGGGCATTCTTGTCGGACGGGGCCACCAATAAGGTACTGCATCCGGCCCGAGCAGCAGCCAGCGGCTTGGAGGCCTGCCTTTTGGTACTGGGCGGGATGCGCGGCTCCGCCCATATCCTGGATGCCAAGGATGGGGGCATTTTCCCCATGATGAGTGACGCCTATGACTATTCCCTGGTGGACAAGGATCTGGGCAAGGTATACGAAATTCTCCAGGTGGACAAGAAGCCCTACCCCTGCTGCCGGAGTACCCACTGCGTTATTGATGGGGTGCTGAACTTGCGCCGGCAGTACCAGCTCCAGGCAGAAGACGTGGTCTCCATTCAGGTGGGAACCTATCTGGTAGGGCTGAAGCAGTGCGGCCTGACGGATACCTGTAAGGTGCCCCAGCTGCCCACCCAGGCCAAATTTTCCACGCCCTATGTGGCAGCCTGTGCCCTGCTTCAGGGCCGTGTAGAGCTTCAGGATTTTGCCCCGGACCAGATTCTTCGGCCCCAGGTGCAGGCTTTGCTGCGGAAAGTAACCGTGGCGGAAGACCCGGAATTTACCGCCCGGTACCCGGAGCATTGGGGCTGCAAGGTCACCATCACCCTGCAAAACGGAACACAAGTGGAAACCGTGGTGAAGGATGCTTCCGGCAGCGTAGGTTCTCCTCTCACCGATGCCCAGCTTCAGGACAAAGTCCGGGCCTGCTGCCAAAAATACCAGGGCCCGTGGCTGGAACAGCTTATGGGAGACCTTTTGCAGTTGGAAACCTTGAGCAAGCTTCCCTCCCTGGTATATACTAAAGAGTAGGACCGCTTGCGGGGATTCTGAAGGGGCGGTCAGAAAGCAGGGATACACCATGACGGAAAACGACTTGACGAAAATTGTGACCATTGCCGAAGAAGGCAGTATGGCCAAAGCGGCCCAAAAATTGTTTATCACCCAGCCGGCCCTGAGCAAAAGCCTGGCCAAGGTGGAAGCAGAACTGGGGGAGGTCCTGTTTACCCGGAGCAGCAATGGGCTGATTCCTACGGAAGCGGGAAAATACCTGGTGACCAAGGCCTACCAGATTCTCAAGCTGTACGAGGATACCCGGGTGGAATTCTGCGAACTGAACCAGATGCAGAAGGGCCTGCTGAAACTGGGCTCTGCGGAACGGATTGGCGCCCTGCTGCTGCCCAATCTGCTGAAATCCTTCAGCGAGCGATATCCCAATATCAAAATCGACATTGTGGAAGAAAATAGCGTGCTGCTGGAGGAACAGGTGCTGATGGGGGCTTTGGATTTGGCCATTGTCTGCCTGCCTCTGCGCAATGAGAATCTCAGCTATAAGGTGTTCTACCGGGGACCGTTGTTCCTGGCCCTGCCTAAAAGCAGCCCGGCCAACCGGTTTGCCTATTACCAGGAAGGGGAAAAGATGCCCTATATCCACCTGGAGGACGTCCTGGACCAGGAATTTATCCTGACCAAGCCCTTCAAGAAAACCCGGGTGGCGGCGGACCGGATTCTGAAGCCCTTTGCCAAAGACGTGAAGATTTTTATGGAGTCGCAGAACATCGAAACGGTCATCCGGCTGGTGGCAGGGGGCATGGGGATTTCCCTGGTGCCTTCCATCTACACCAAAAGCTACGTGACCGGGGATAACATCAACTATTACCAAATTGAAGAAAAATATGAGCCCTATTGGGAATGGGCGGTCATCTACAACGGGGAGCTGGGGCATTTGACCCGGCCTTCCCGGGAACTGTACAAGCTGATCTGCCAGGAGGGGTGCACCTTCCCCAGCTATCTGGCCTAAAATAACGCAAAAAAACACCGGCTGCCAAGGCCGGTGTTTTTTGTTGACAAACTTGTTTTTGGAGGCTATCGTACAGATAGATAGGCATTTTGCAAAAATAGAGGGGGAAGCGTTATGGAATCCATTTCACTGGCCGCCTACGGGCTGCTAAAGGGCGGGTATGACCTCCATATTCATTCCCTGCCCTCCGCTTTGGATCGGCAACTGGACGATATCCAGGTGTTCAAGGAAGCGGACCGGGCGGAAATGGCCGGCATCTTGTTGAAGAACCACGGAGAGCCTACGGGCAGCCGGGCCTGGCTGCTGAACCGGTACCTGCCCCTGGCAAAGGTAAAGGCCTACGGGGCGGCGGTGCTGAACTGGTCCCTGGGGGGCCTCAATCCCCTGGCGGTGCAAACGGCTCTGGCCCTGGGGGCACGCATCATCTTTATGCCCACGGTGGATGCGGCCAATTTCCCCCTGCGCAATCTGCCCGGGGACGTACTGCCCCGGCCGGGCATCCGGATTACGGATCCTGACGGGAATCTGCGGCAGGAAGTTCGTGCCATTTTCCAGGTGGTGAAGGTTAAGGGGGCGCTTTTGGCCACCGGCCATATCAGCCCGGAAGAAGCCCTGCTCCTGTGCCGAGAAGGCAGAAAAGAAGGGGTAAGAATGGTCCTGACCCACCCGGAATGGGCCCATACCCGGATCCGGCCCCAGGACCAGGCTGAACTGGCCCAAAGCGGGGTCTACATTGAGAAATGCTGGTACAATGTGGCAGAAGGGGAATGCACTCCGGCGGAAATGGCGGAACATATCCGGCTCATAGGGCCGGAGCACTGCTTTTTGACCACGGACCGGGGGCAGAACGGCCGGGAAACCCCGGTGGAGGGGATGCTCCAATTTATCCAAAGTCTGCTGGATGAGGGGATTTCCCAAGCTGCCATCCGGACCATGGTGACCCAGGTGCCGGAGGAAATGCTGGGAATTGAATGAATGAACGGAAAAGGCCGCAGCCAGGGTATCTGGCTGCGGCCTTTTTGAGAGGTGCTGTACGCTATTTAGTTGTTGCCCTGGGGCGGGAAGTCGTTCCGATGCTGGCTCTGGGGGGCCGGCTGGTGCGCTCTGTTGTGGGCTCTTTGGGGTGCTCTTTTGGGCGGCTTCCGGTTTCTCCATTCCGGATGATCCTTCTGGTCATCCCAGTGGGACAGGGGTGCCGGGTGGGAATCCCCCAGCACCACCACAATCTGGCTGAGGGGCTCTTTGTGCTCTGCGGCCTGGGCCTTGGGGGTGCCTAGCAGGAGATTGTAGCCGCAGACCAGAAGGGCGGCCAGCAGGGGCACGGTCAGCTGTTTTTTCAGCCGCTGCCAGGCTGTTTTATAGGGGCTGGGGCAGGCCAGAGCGGCCGTACCTACAGCGTTTTTTTGCAGGATCTGTTTTTGCAAAGTCATGAGAAGGACCTCCCTTTTCTTGATGGTCTTAGTATAGGGCAGAAACATGAAAGAACTATGAAAATCCTGGGCAGAAAATAAGCAAATGGGCAAAGTGGGGAAGACGCAAAAAAGGAAGTGCCGGGGCACTTCCTTTTTTGTATTTTATTTCCGATACGTTCCTTCAGGAGCGGGAGTCTGGCGGTTTTGGAGTTCCGGGCGCTGTTTCTGCTCTTTTTGCTGCTGTTTTTGTTCCTTGGTAAATTTCTTTTGCTGCTTTTGGTCTTTTTTCAGCTGCTTCTTTTCTTGCTTTTGTTCCTTTTGCTGCTCTTTGGTGTTTTCTTTCCGGTCTTTTTGGGAGGTCTTGTCTTCTCTTTGTTCAGGCTTGTTCTTTTGGTCTTTCAGGGAAGCCTGGGACTGGAGGCCATTTTCTCCTCTCACCAGAATGTACTGGGAGCGGTTTCCTGCTTCCGGGGCAGCGGCGTGGGCCACATTGCCAGCAGCGGCACTGCTGAAGCCGCAGACCAGGGCAGCCGCTACCAAGAACCGACCGGCACTTTTCTTTATTTCTTTCCAGCTGCTGCTCTCCATTCGGCTGAGCAGGGCCGTTTCTGTATAGGATTTTTCACTTGCTTTTACTTGTGTCATAAAAATGACCTCCCTTGTTTTTCTGGCCCTATTCTACCTGCGGATTATGAAAAGAACATGAATGGAGCTTGACAACTTTGTGTTTTTTGCGTTAGTGCAGCAGGTCCAGCAGCGGGTTGGTCTTGTGGACCTGAGCCCGGATTACCTGGCCGTTTTGGGCGTTGACGATGAAGTGGTAATCCATGCCATCCTTTTCGCAGTCCGCCAGGTAGAACAGGGGCATTCCTTTGAAGGTCCCTTGGGGTCTTACGCCGCTGGGCATGCCCGGCTGAGGGGCTGCAGGAGCCTTTGCGGCAGGGGAAGCCGTCTGGTTTTGGGCTTGGGCGTCTGTGCTTTCAGGAAGCTGCTGCTCAGTATTCGGCACCGGTGCCTGGGGTTGGGTGCCCGGCGCTTTTTCCGGGGCTTTGGGGCCTTGGGGTGCTTTCCCGGCGAAGGGCTGGCCTTCCTGGGGTCCCCGCTGGAATTTTTCTCCCTGCTGCTTTTCCTTCTGGTCCCGTTTGTCGTGCTTACTGTCCTTGGCTTGCTTCTTGTCTTTTTGGAAGCGGCCGTCCGGGTTGGGCAGCTTGTCTTCCAGCTGGACGCTTCGGAAGGTAACGGAAGAAGGATCCGTCCCCAGGGTGTTGGCAACGGCTTCTTTTACCTGATCCGTGCTGACCAAGGTGATATTCTTTTGGGCGGCCAGGCTTTGCAATAGGGTGGTCCGGGCTTCCCCTTCCTGGAGCCGGGCGTTGGCCCGTGCCTTATGGGCGGCGATTTTGCCTGCCCCGCACAGCACGGCCAGGGCCAGGACGCAGCCGGCACCTTTTTTCAGCCGGCGGGCAGTAAAGGTTTTTCTGCCCCAGGAAGCGGTTTTTTGCAGTACTTCTTTTGCTTGTTGTTCAGTTTTATTGGTGTCCATCATGGATTCCTCCCTTTGGGCAGTTCCTCAAGGGGTCTGCCTTTGTTGTATTGGCTACAGTGTAGGGCCGGAACATGAAAGGGAAATGAATGCCAATATTTTTTTAGAATTTCAGGGTAAACGTACTGCCCTTTCCCAGGGTACTGGTGACGCCGGCCTGGGCCTTTTGCAGTTTGGCGGCAGCTGCCACAAAGGACAGCCCCAGGCCCAGTCCCAGGTTCTGCTTCTTGTTCCGGGAGGGATCTGCCTGGTAGAGCCGGTTCCAGATCCGGGGCAGGTCTTCGGGGGGAATGCCCGGCCCGTCATCAGAAACGGCCAGCACCACCCGGCCCTTTTCCTGGCACAGGGAAACCTGGATGGTATGCTTGGCAAATTTCAGGGCGTTATCCAGGTAGTTGCCCAGAATCCGGGCAAGCAGCTGGTCGTTTCCGGTAACGGTAAGGTCCGGTTTTACCTGGAGCTTCCAGGCGAAGTTCTGGGCGGCCGGCAGCTTCTGGTAATCTTCCAGGGTTTCCGTGACCAGCTGGGACAGCTTGACCGGTCCCAGTACCAGGTCTTTCCGGCTGTCCAGCCGGGACAGCTCCAGCAGCTGGTTGATCAGGCGGCTCATGCGCCGGGACTGCTGAAAGATATGCTGAAATTCTTCCTTGGCCTCGGCCACGGTTTCCGTATAGTCCTTGCCGTATTCACTTTCAGCCATGATGACGGCCGTGGGGGTGCGCAGCTCATGGGAGACATCGGAAGTAAAATGCTTTTCCCGTTCCAGCTGTTCTTCCAGTTGGGCCAGCATCCAGTTGAAGGTATGGCCCATCTGGTGGATTTCGTCCTTGCCGTCCCCCAGGGGAATCCGCTGGGACAGGTCCCCGGTTTCCCCAATGGCCCGGGCTGCTTCACTGATGGCCTGGACGGGGGCAAAGCTGTGCCGGATAATCCGGTAGCCGCCCAGGGCAATGAGAAGGAGAAACAGGGGCAGGCTGATGAGCGCCGTAAGCAGGATTACCTGGTAGCGCCGGGCGTAGATTTCATCGGGAAGAATGCCCCGGATCCAGGGCAGGGGCTGTGGGGAGAGGACGGTTCCCGGCTGCCGGAGGGCAGGGCGGATGGGCTGATCCACGTAGTGGTAGCTTTGGCCGTCAATCACGATTTTCTGGGGCCCCCGGTTGAAACGGGGCGGCAGGGCGGGCATCCCTTCCGGTTCCATGCCGGAGAGCAGCTTTCCCTGGGGGTCCCGGAGGGACAGATAGACATTCTTGTCGTAGGGCCGGAAATGCTCCGGGTCCTGGGAGGCCTTATCCACGGCCTTGATCAGGTCCTTGCCGGCGTCCCGGCGCTCGTGGTCCTCGGCCATTTCCAGCACGGCCCCGGTAAAGACGGCCAGCACCAGTGCCAGAAATAGGGTGTACCACAGGGTTACCCGGATGGAAACCGGGAGCTTGGTGAAAAAATGCACCAGTTTATGCCAAAGTAAGGAAAGCCTATTCTTTAAGGACATAGCCGGTACCTCTCACGGTGTGGAGCAGCTTGGGCTCAAAATCCTTGTCGATTTTCTTCCGCAGGGTTTTGATGTACACGTCCACCATATTGGAGGCCCCTTCGTAGGAAAAATCCCAGGCGTGCTCCAGAATCTGCTCCCGGGACAGGACTGTGCCCTGGTTCCGCAGCAGGTAGTCCAAAATGGCAAATTCCTTGGGGGTCAGGCTGATTTCGGTGCCGCCCCGGGTGACCTGGTGGGTCCGGGTGTCCAGTACCAGATCCGCCAAAACCAGCTGGGGGCTGGCGGTCTGCTGGGGGTTGCTCCGGCGCAGCAGGGAACGGATCCGGGCCAGCAGTTCTTCAAACTCGAAGGGTTTTACCAGGTAGTCGTCCCCGCCGCAGTCCAGCCCGGACACCTTGTCCTGGAGACTGTCCCGGGCGGTAAGAAACAGCACCGGCACCTGACTGCCCCGGCTGCGCAGGGTTTTGACCAGGGTCAGCCCGTCCATTTCCGGCATCATGATGTCCACAATCAAAAGGTCATAGTCGGCGGCGTCCAGGTAGGCCAGGGCCTCCTTGCCGTTAAAGGCGGAGTCTACGGAGTAGGCTTCGATTTTCAGCCGTTTGGCGATTATTTTGTTCAGGGAAGGTTCGTCTTCCACAATGAGTATTTTCATGCTTTCCACCTCCGGATACTTCTTTCCTTATTGTACAGGATACTGCCAGAATGTGAAGCGAAAATGAAAACTTTAAGGTTAGCAAAGACTAATATGCCAAAAAATCTTAAAAAATCCCGTAAAGCCTGATATTAACTGGCTTTGCAGCAGAAATAGGGAAACAAAAAAACGACCTGCTGAAAAAAATATAAAATTTTTTCTAAAAGGGTATTGCCTAAATGCGGCTTGTATGCTAGAATCATTCCTGTAAGTAAAGACTAACCGCATTGTCTTTATTTTTTTCAGGTGAGGTTAGCGAAAACTAACCTCACCACTCCCCTTGTTTATTAGCCTTTAGTTTGACCGGCGGCGGGTTGTGTGCCCCTGCTGTGCCGGACAAGCTGCCAGGAGGCAGCTGGAAAGCAGATGCCCTTAGGGCACCAACACAATCTGCCTTCCTCGTGAGAACTGTGTACTGGCGAATGCTTATCATATGGAAACAGAACTCCTCCTGTTTCTCCCTAACCAATTGTTGTCAACCTTCAAACAAAAACAGCGGCAGAGAGCGCAACTCTGCCGCTGTTTTTGTATTTCCGGCTAACAGTTGCCGGTATAGACGTGGTGCAGGGATTTCCGGGCCAGTTCCGCCAGTTTCCTGACCTGTTCCGGGTCCGTGGCAGGAATGTTGCACTGCCAGCGGGGGAAGTACCGGGTCAGGTGGAGGGGAATTTCCGGAGAAAGGCTGGCCAGCCAGGCCACTTCCTGTTCCAGGACGTCTTCCTGGTCGTTTTTTCCCGGTATCAGCAGGGTGGTGATTTCCACGTGGCAGCCCAGGAGGTGGGCGGTGCGGATATTTTCCTTGACCACTTCCAGATCTCCGCCCAGCCAGGCGTAGTATTCTGGGGTAAAGCCCTTCAGGTCGATATTGGCTGCGTCAATCAGCGGCAGCAGGGCTTTCCAGGGACCGGGAGAAATATAGCCGTTAGTTACCAGGACCGTTTTCAGGTTCTTTTCTTTTAGCAATTTGGCACAGTCCCGGACGTATTCGTAGCCCACTAGGGGTTCGTTGTAGGTAAAGGCCACGCCAATATTGCCGGCCCGTTCCTGGTAGTCCAGGGCCATTTGGACCAGCTCTGCCGGGGACAGGGTCATTCGGGCGGCTTCTTCCCCGGCCTGGGAAATGGAGGCGTTCTGGCAGAAGGGGCAGCGCAGGTTGCAGCCAAAGGTGCCCACGGACAGGATTAAGGAACCAGGGTAGAACTGGGCCAGGGGTTTCTTTTCAATGGGATCCAGGGCAATGGACGTGAGCTTGCCGTAGCTTTTGGAAAGCAGGTGTCCATCCAGGTTGATCCGGGCCCGGCAGAAGCCGGTTACGTCCGGGGGCAGGGTGCAGCGCCGGGGGCACAGGGTACACAGGACGTTTCCAGGGTGGCGCTTCATAAATGTCTCACCACCTTGAAGCGCCAGAGCTTAATGGGCTCGCTGGCACCAATCTGTCCTTTTTGCCGGGCAATGGCTACCTGTTTTTCCGGGGTATCCACGCCGTCCAGATCCGGCAACAGCAGCCCTCGGCGTTCATCCAGGGCGCTGCCCACAATGACCCCGTAGGTGCTGGGGTCCAAATAGGACGTATCCGGGATGGGCTCTTTTTCCCCCAGGACGTCCACACTGTACTCCAGATCCGGCAGTTCCTCGGGCCGGACCGGGGTGAAACGGGGATCCCGGCTGGCGGCGGAAATGCCGTTGGAGAGGATTTCCCGGGCAATATTTTCCTGGACCGGGGAAATGGTGCCGATGCAGCCTCGGAGCTGATTGTCCTTGTGGAGGGTGACGAAGACCCCGGCCCGTTGGTTCAGCATTTCCGGAGGCAGTCCCTCCGGCAGGGAAGCCGGCTGGTGCTCCTTCACAAAGGTTTCTACGCTGCGCCGGGCCAGTTTCACGTAGGGGTCTTCCTGGGACTGGCGGAGCAGCCGGGCCGCCGCTTCTTCCTGGAGCAGCTGGGGTAGAAATTCCCGGCTTTTGTCCTTTCCCTGAGGGAAGAAGGAGGCTACCCCGTAGCCCACCCCAAAGGGACCCTCGTGGGACAGCAGCTGGCTTTTTACCGCCAGGCCGTCCAGGGCCCCGGCCATGATCCAGAAGGAACGGAGGCCGCATTCTGCTGCCCGCTCACAAAGGTGGTGGTCTAGGCTCAATAGGGTAAGGAAATCTCCCTTGCCCAGGGCTTCCGTACAGCTTTGGTCAAAAACGGGGCCTTCCTGGGCAAAGCCGTAGGGGCCTTCGGCCAAAAGCTTGTGGGACAGGTCGCCGCTGGCAATGTATACGGCCCGGCGGCCCAGGTGGTTGACGGCGGCTGCAATGGCCTGGCCCAGGGCATAGTGGGCCTTGGCTGGCAGACCGGACAGACCAATCCGGACAATTTTTACCTGGTCCAGGGAGCCGTGCTGGCGGTAAAAGTACAGGGGAATCAGGGTGCCGTGGTCCAGTTCCGCCTGACGGGCCCCCAGGGGTCCTGCGGGGACGCCCCGGGCTTCTGCCTGCCGGCCGATTTCCTTGGCAAGCTGCTGGTCATAGGTTACCTGCACCGTCACCTGCGGGGCCCGGAAGGCCGCAAAATTGCCGGAGCCTGTGGCGTCCGGGGTGATGTGGAAATAATCCAGGTAGAGCTCCGCATGGGGACTGGTGATAATCAGGGTGTCCGGCTGGAGCTGGGCAGCCTGGGCCATGACGGTTTCATAGGCATCAATGGTCTTTTGGATTTTCTTTTCTTCTCCCCGGCCCACTTCCGGCAGGATAATGGGCGGATGGGGTACTGCGAACGCAGCCAAGATGGGCATAAAAAACACCTCGCTTTACTGCCTCTATTGTACCATATGCCGGGGCAGAACGCAGAAACGGCCCGCCCAATTCTTGCGAAAGAACGGGCAGGCCGTAAACTAAAATTTGGAAAAGGTGCCGTAAGTCAAGGGCGGCAGGAAAAAATGCGGCAAGGGAGTGAAGCAGAGAGCAGCTCCTAACGAAAATGCCTTCAGCTGGCCTGATTTTGCCCTGTGAACCCTTAAAATAGCCAGGGGCTACACTGGGTAAGACTGCAATGCCCCGGGACTTGAGAAAGGCAATTTAGCGCTCCAAAAAGTGCTGGCCGCAAAAACGGCCTGCGCTATTTCTCAAAAGAGGAACAACACAGGCCGTACGCAAAGCGGTATCAGGAACGTTTGGTGAAAAGGGAAAACAGGTTTATGGGGCGCACGCTGCACAGGGGGTACTGGGGGTCCGCCTCCAGCGCCTTTGCCCGGGCGGCTTCCAAATCGTGGAACACATCCCATTTGGCGGCAATCTGGGCCTTTCCCGTAAGCCGGAGCAGGTAGGACGGATGGAAGGTGGCAATGCAGTCGATGCCTTGGGAGGTTCTAAAGAAGGTGCCCCTTTCCCGGGTAATTCTGGCCTGTGGTCCCTTAAAATAGCGCAGGGCTACACTGCCTAGGGCCACAATGACTCGGGGCTTGAGAAGGGAAATTTCGCGCTCTAGGAAACGTTTACCGCAGAAGCTGCCTTCTTCCGGGGTGGGGGTCCGGTTGCCTTTGGGCCGGCATTTGATGACGTTGGTGGTAAGCACGTGGTCCCGGGTGATTTTTACAGACCACAGGGCCTTGTCCAGCAGCTGGCCGCTGGGACCAATCAGGGGACAGCCGTACTCATCCTCCACGCCCCCAGGGCCTTCCCCTACCAGCAGCAGGGGGCTTTTCGGGTCGCCAAACCAGCCCACAGGGGCTTTGCAGTCCCCGCGCAGGGGGCAGGCGGAGCAGTCTTCCAGTTCATTTTCCAATTGGCGCCAGGCCGATTCTTCTTCCATGCTTTACGTTTCCTCCCTTACAGGTGCAGTTGTTTTTCCACCCGGTCCAGGAAAAAGCCGGCCAAAAAACCGGTAAAGAGACCGGTGGGAATGCCAATGGCAATCAGGACGGGCAGATAGGAAAACAGGGCCGTGGTCTGCATCAAGAGAACGGCCGCAAAAATCTGGCCGCAGTTGTGGCAAAAGGCCCCCAAAAGGCCCACCCCGACAGGGGAGAACCATTGTTTTTTTACGGCCAGGGCCATGCAGAGAAAGCTGAGTACGGCGCCTCCCAGCCCAATCATGAAGCCCGGGGTGAAAAGGCCGGTGAAAAGCAGCCCCGTTAAAAGCAGCCGGGTGGTGAGGAACAGGGCGCCTTTGGTGGTTCCGTACAGGTACAGCACAATCATGGTGACACTGTTGCCCAGGCCCAAATGGGCGCCGGGCAGGGGCAGCAGGTAGGCTACGCTGGTTTCCGCCAGGCGCAGGGCAATGGCGGCGGCCAAGAGGATACCCAGCTGGGTCAGGTCACGGGTGGTCAGTTTACCGGAGGATGGCGTCATGATCATTCTCCTTTGCAGCAGTGGTCAGGGTGACCAGTACCTTTTCCGGCACGCAGGCCACGGTCTGGCCGGATTGGGTGATTTTGCCCTGGTGGACGCAGACCTTGTCCGGGCAGGGGGACGAAATGACCCTTCCGCCGTCCTTGTCGTAGGCGATGACCATTTCACCGTCTTGGACCGGGACGATCAGTTTGGTTTCTGAAGTGACATTTTTCAGTTCGATCCGCTGGAGGACCTGCTGGTCCCGGCGCACCACCAAAACTTTATTCTGGGCGGAGGGATCCGCCCGAAACAGGAAGTAGCTGACTAGGCCGGCCAGGGCCAGCACCAAAATCAGCCAAAAATCATTTTTACGCATAACGTCTCCTTACTTTCCAGGGGTAAATATTTTGGCAAGGCCCGAGGATACATGAAGGGTACCTTCACTATCCACGTAGACCATTTCCAGTTCCGGATCCTTTTCTACCAGGTCCAGGGCCTGCTGCCAGGGCAGCCCAAAGAGCAGGGTGGAGTAGTAGTCCGCCCAGAAGGCGGAATGGGTAACCACCGTTACGGAGCGGCAGAAGCGGGAAGGCCAGCCGGTGCCCGGGTCCAGAATGTGGTGATAGCGGACCCCGTCCACTTCGTAGTAGCGCTGGTAGTCCCCGCTGGTGGCAATGGCTGTGCCGGCGGGCACCAGCAAGGTACCCAGCACCTTTTGGGCGTTCCGGGGATCCTGGATGCCGATTTTCCAAGGCTTTCCGTCGGGCTTATTGCCGATAATCTTGATGTTGCCCCCAGCGTTTACCAGGGCCGTTTGGATGCCTGGCTCCTTGGCCAGCTGGTTGGCGGTCTGCTCAACGGCGTAGCCTTTGGCTACCGCTCCCAGATCCAGCTGGGCACCATTTGCCAAAGTGATGGTACCGTTCTCCTGGGATACAGTATACTTGTCCGGACCGCATTTGGCCAGAGCCTGATGAATTTCTTCTGCGGTGGGCACGGTTTTGCTGTCCCGGTGCTGGTTCCAGACCTGGATGACGGGCCCCAGGGTTACGTCCAAAGGAGCGTTATGCAGAGGGGCAATCTGCTGGAGGATATCCAGCAGGTAGGGGGAAGCCTTTTGGGGTCCCTTGCCCGCTGCCTGGTTGATGGCGTACAGGTCCTGGGGCCCCTGGGCCGTGTAGGGGTCTGTTTCGTTGGCAATGGTTTGGAACAGGGTAAAGGCCCTGGCGGTAGCGTCCTGAAGCTGCGTTTTGCTGTCACCGGTGGTGGTAATGGTGACAATGGTATCCATCATAAACCGGGTATCCTCATGTTTTGCCGGTTGAAAAAAGCAGCCCGATAAAATCAGGCTGCTGAAAAACAAAGTTAACGCAAGAAGTTTTTTCATTTTCTGGCTTGGGCCTGAGCCTGAGCAGAAGGACAATTGGCGGCCATGGCGCAGCAGGCGCAGCCGGTAGGTTGTTCTTTGGCAGGGGCTTCAGGGGAGCCGGTAACCGGCGTAACGTAAACCAGGCACTTCCGGGGGCATTTTTCTACGCAGATGCCGCAGCCATCGCACTTGGTGTAGTCGATTACAGGAATGCTGCCGTTGACACCGTCTTCCATGGTGATGCAGTGCTGCGGGCAGTTCTTGGCGCACATGCCGCAGCTGATGCAGGATACCTTGCAGTCAGTCATGGCAGCTTTGCCTTTTTCACGATTGTTGCATTCCACCAGGACGTTCTTGGAAGCATCAATCATTTCAATCAGCAGCTGCGGGCAGGCTTTGGCGCAGGCTTCGCAGCCGACACATTTGTTGTAGTCGAATTCGGGCAGGCCGTTGGCACCGATTTTCAGGGCACCGAAGTTGCAGGCGTCCACGCAGGCGCCGTCTCCGAAGCAGCCGTAGTTGCATTGGCCGGGGCCGCCGGTCTGCTGGGCTCTCAGGTAGCAGTTGTGGACACCTTCGTAGTTGGAAATACGGGTCCGGTTGGCAGTGCAGCCGTTGCAGTGCAGGCGGGGAATGTAGCGGATGGCGTTCTCGTCATCGCCGGTGTCTTCCACACCCATCACAGCGCCGATGGCTTTTTTGCTGTCGGAGTTGGCTACAACGCATTTGTTGGCGTCAGCCTCTCCGGCTACAATGGCGTTGGCCAGGGCAGCGCAGCCTGCGTAGCCGCAGCCGCCGCAGTTGGCGCCGGGCAGCAGGTTGGTGACTTCGTTGATGCGCGGATCTTCTTCAACGGCAAACTTCTTGCCGGCAGTTGCCAGGACAAGACCGAAAATGCCGCCCAAGACCGCAACCAGAATTATAGCAGTTGTCATAATTGTTCAGCTCCTAACTTAATGGATGCCGCTCATTCCCATCATGGAAATGGACATACAGCTGGCAGTGATCAAAGCAATGGGCAGGCTCCGCAGGCATTTGGGCAGGGCATCTTCATCCAAACGTTCCCGAATGCAGGAGAACAGCAGGATGGCCATGGTGTAGCCCAGGGAGGTACCGATGGAGTTGGCTACGGAATCGATGAAGTCGTAGTTCTTCGTTACGTTGATCAAAGCAATACCCAGGATGGCGCAGTTGGTGGTGATCAGAGGCAGGTAGATACCCATGGCCTTGTGCAGGGCGGGCATAGCCTTTTTCATGAACATTTCAACCAGCTGTACCAGGGTGGCAATGGCCAGAATGAACACCAGGGTGTTCAGGTATTCCAGATGGTAGGGAACCAGCAGCAGGTAATAAATCCCGTAGGAAAGGATAGTGGCCAGCAGCATTACGAAGGATACGGCAGCACTCATACCTACAGAGTTGTTGAAGTTCTTGGATACCCCCAAGAAGGAGCACATGCCCAGGAACTGGGACAAAATGATGTTGGAAACGAAAATGGCACCAAAGATAATGCCGAATGTACTACCCATTATGAGCCACTCCTCTCTCTCTGAAGTAGTTTACAGCAGCAAAGACAAAGCCCATGGTCAGGAAGGCGCCGGCCGGCAGGATGAAGATCAGCACAGGCTGGTAAGCGGTTCCCAGCACCAGATGGCCAAACAGTTTGCCGGAACCGATCAGTTCACGGAAGGTGGCAATCAGGAACAGGGCGAAAGTGTAGCCAATGCCCATGCCGATGGCGTCCAGGGCGGAATCGATGATGCCGTGGTCGCAGGCAAAGGCTTCAGCACGGCCCAGTACGATGCAGTTTACTACGATCAGAGGAACGAATACGCCCAGGGATGCGTACAGGGCAGGTACATAAGCCTGCATCAGCATCTGCAGCAGGGTTACCAGGGAAGCGATAACGACGATGTAGCAGGGGATATGAATCTGATCAGGAATCAATTTCCGGATGGCGGAAATGATGATGTTGGAGAAAAACAAAACGAAGGTGAAGGCACAGCCCATACCGATGGCGTTGTCCAGGGAGTTACTGGTGGCCAGAGAAGGACAAACACCCAACAACTGGACGAACAAGGGGTTTTCCTTGATGATGCCTTTAGTCAGCTCATGCAGCATACGAATCAGTCCTTTCCGTTAGCATAATTTTTCATGTAGTGCTCCCGTGCTTCGTTGATCCCGGTGACTACCGCTCTGGAAGTGATGGTAGCTGCGGTGATGGCACGGATTTCATTGTCTTTGCTGGGAGTCTGTTTCGTAACAACCAGGGCGTCTTTCAGAGGTTTGCCCTTGAATTGCTGCTGCCATTCCGGTTCGGTGCTTCTGGCGCCCAGACCGGGGGTTTCGCTGTGGCTCAGGACTTTGATGCCGGTAATCTTGTTGTCCGGGGTGGAGAAGCCCACCATGAAGGTGACCTTGCCGCCGTACCCGGTGGGTTCTACGGTGTAGATGTAGCCGTTGACTTTGCCGTCCTTTTTGGACTGCTCAATATCGGCAATCAGGCCGCCAGGAGACTTTTCCTTGGTCAGGTCGCCCAGCTGGGGCAGAACGTCCCGATAGGCTGCTTTTACATCAGCTTCCTGTTTGGCAGCAATGATGCCCTTGGTAACTTCGTTGGCGCCCGCCACAAAGGCAACGGAAATGCCGCAGGTGAGAGCCAGGATTCCTGTAAATTTCACAAAGATGTTTTTCATTTCTTCAGGCCTCCTCCAAAGGATACGTTCCGGACGAAGCGGTCAATCATGGGAACTACCATGTTCATCATCAGGATGGAGTAGCAGACGCCTTCGGTGTAGCTGCCCCGCAGACGGATCAGGGAGGTCAGAAGCCCCAGGCCAATGGCGTAAATGATCCGGCCTTTTTTGGTGATAGGAGAAGTTACCCAGTCAGTGGCCATGAAGAAAGCACCGATCATCAGGCCGCCGGCAAACAGATGGTACAGGGGAAAAGCTGCAGGGTAGCCCATAACTGTGCCATAAATGCCGGTTACGATGGCTACGGTCAGCAGATAGAAAACGGGAATCCGCCAGTCAATCAGCTTCTTGTAGATCAGGTACAGGCCGCCCAGAACCAGGGCCGGTACACAGGTTTCACCCAGGGAACCGCCCACATTGCCGATGAACAGGTCGGACAGGGGAGGCAGCTGGGCTGCAGCAGCAGCGCCGCCAGCCTGCCAGATTTTTTCCGTGGCTCTCATGACAGCCAGGGGAGTGGCAGCGGTCATGGCATCAGCGGAAGCGGTAGCAGCGGTGGTAGCCATGGCTTTGGTGGCAGGAATGACCCAGGTGGTCATCTGCTGGGGGAAGGATGCCAAGAGGATGGCACGGCCGATATGGGCCGGGTTAAAGATGTTGCGGCCCAGACCGCCGAATACGGCTTTGCCTACAACAATGGCGAACATACCGCCCAGGACTGCCATGTAAGGCGGCAGGCTGGCGGGCAGGCACAGGGCCAACAAAAGACCGGTCAGGGCGGCGGAGCCGTCGCTGGTGGTGTTCTTCTTTCCCATCACCTTGTTGCTGAGCATTTCAAAAATGACGGCAGAAATCATGGTGCAGGCGATGACGATGACGGCATCCACGCGGAAATAATACACAGAAGCCAGTACGGCAGGCACCAGGGCCAGCATTACTTCCCTCATGGACTTGCTGATCGTCAGATCACAGTGCATATGGGGAGAAGAGGAAAGGAGAACCAAAGGCTTAGGTTCTTTAATAGGTTCCATAATCAATATCCAGTCCTTTCACGAGTTATTTATTTAATTTGTAGAAGGGGTTGTGGCCGCCGCTGCTGTTCCCTTTGATGAACTGCTTGCCCATACGGATGTATTGGACCAAAGGAATATAAGCGGGGCAGACGAAGGCACAGGAACCGCATTCGATGCAGGCGTGGCAGTAGAATTTTTCTGCTGCTTCCCAGTTCTGCCGTTTTACGGCTTGAACAATCTCGGTGGGTTCCAGCTTCATGGGGCATACATCGACGCAGCGGCCGCAATGTACGCAAGGACTGGGTTCAACATATTGGGCGAAAGGAGATTTGGAATTGAAGACCAGCACACCGGTGGACCCTTTGATAATGGGGTAATCCAGGGAGTTTACGGCAAAGCCCATCATCATACCGCCGGCTACGATCTTGCCGGGATCCCCTTCCAGGCCGCCGGCAGCTTTTACTGCATCGGTGAACAGGGTGCCCAGGCGCAGGATGTAGTTGCCCGGTTTCTTGACGCCGTCGCCGCTGACCGTAACCACTCTCTCGTACAGAGGAATGTTGTTTTTGATAGCCCGGCAGGCAGCTACTGCAGTGCCCACGTTATCCACGATAACGCCCACATCAGCAGGCAGACCCCGGTCAGGAACCGTACGGCCCGTGGTAGCGTAGATCAGATGCTTTTCAGAACCCTGGGGGTACTTTTCAGCGCAGACCTGAACCCGGATATTCGGTTCGGAAGCAACTTTCTTTTCCATCAGGGCAATGGCATCGGGTTTGTTGTCTTCAATGCCGATGATGCCTTGGGAGGCACCGGAAGCCATGAGGAAATACTTCAAACCTTGGATGATTTCATCGGAGCATTCCAGCAGGGTCCGATGGTCGGCCGTAATGAAGGGTTCGCATTCGATGCCGTTCAGGACGATGGTATCGATGGGACGGGCTCCTTCTTTGGGGGGAGCATACTTCACTGCGGTGGGGAACATGGCGCCGCCCATACCGGCGATGCCTTTATCACGCAGTACCTGACGGATCAGTTCCGGCGTGATCTCTTCTTCGCTGCGGGGTTTGATATCCTCGCAGAGGGTATCCTGCCCATCGTTTTTGATAACGATGCATTGGGCAAGCATCCCATGGACCATGTAGCGGCTTTCAATCTTGATGACGGTACCGCTGACGCTGGCATGGACATTTGTGCTTACAAAGCCTCCTGCTTCACCGATCACTTGTCCGATCGTGACTTTATCCCCTGGTTTAACCACCGGTTTTGCCGGAGCACCAATGTGCTGGGAAAGAGGAATGTACACCATGTCCGGGGCCGGGCATCTTTCGATGGCCAATTTGTCGGTCAAGGACTTGCTGGGGGGTACAGCGACACCACCCATGAAACTTGCTTCTTGTGCAGACATTCAGTTCACCTCTAACCTTTCATGTGTCAACTTCAACTAAAAATTATATATTGTCAAATGGCAAAAAACAAGGGGAGAGGAAAATGAGCTGAGAATGGGCAAAATAAAAACGAGGTTTTTATTTCTTTTCAAAAAGTTTACAAAAGATAATGTAAAAAACTGTAAAATAGTTTATAATAATTAACACGACAGGTGCAGTTGTGTATAATATGTGAATTTGTAGAATCTTATGAAAAAACTGTCTATATATAGGAAGAAAGAGTACTTACGGAGGCTGATGGGATGTTTGGTTTGTATTTTGATGATTATGAAACGCCGGTGTTCCGGCCCCCCAGTGAAGCGTTCAGCTTTATCCTGCGCGTAACCCGGGGCTGTGCCCACAATGCCTGTACGTTCTGCGCCATGTACAAGGAGGTGCAGTTCTGCGTCTGCAGCGATGAGGAGATTGCCAAGCAGATCGGCATGGCTGCCAAGTATGCCAAGGACCAGGTGAAGCGGATTTTCCTGGCGGACGGGGACGCTTTGGTGCTGCCCACCGCCAAGCTGATCAAAATTTTACATGTGCTGTATGAAACCTTCCCCAACCTGCAGCGGGTAACCTCCTATGCAGGGCCCCGGGACATCCTGCGCAAAAGCGACGAGGAAATGGCCCAGCTCCGGGAAGCGGGGCTCAAGATGCTGTATCTGGGCCTGGAAACCGGGGATACGGAGCTCCTCCGGCGGATCAAGAAGGGCGTTACGGCGGAAGAGGCCATTGCTGCCGGGCAAAAGGTCATCCGCAGCGGCATGAAGCTGTCCATGATGGTGATTGCAGGGCTGGGCGGCAAGGAGGGCAGTGAGCGGCACGCCATAGAAACAGGCAAAGCCATTTCGGCCATTGAGCCCAATATGCTCAGCGTACTGACCCTGCGGCTATATAAAGGAACTGAAATGCTGGAGCAGTTCCAGAACGGGGAATTTGAGCTGCTCTCCCCGGCGGGCCTGGCCCAGGAGGTGCACACCATGCTGGAGCACACCTTTATCAGTCCAGAGCGCCATACGCTGTTCCGCAGCAACCATATTTCCAATTACATTATGCTGAAGGGCACCCTGCCCCAGGATAAGGAGCGGCTGCTCCGGGAACTGGAAGAGTCCATGACGAAGCTTTCCAAATTGACGGATTGGGAAGTTTATACTAATATGGAGTATTAAGGTTGTATCATTTGAAATATAAGGAAAAGAGGCACCCATTATGAGACTGCATAAACTTCTTGCAGCATTGCTGCTTTCCATGCTGGTACTGCCCCTGCCTGCAGGTGCAGCTGCAAAAAAGGCCGCTCCCTTGACCGTAGGGGATAAGGGCTGGAAGGTCAAATCCGTTCAGATGAAACTCAATGCCATTGGGGTAAAGACGCCGGAAACCGGGAAATATACCAAGGACCTGGCAGAACAGGTACGGGATTTTCAGCGGAAAAACCGGCTGAAGGTCACCGGCCAGGTGGATGACAATACCTATTACCGGATTACCGAATCTGCCTTTGAGAAAGAGGGTATCCACGGGGTCAGCGGCCGGGACATTGTCCGTACCGCTTCCCGCTACAAGGGGGTTCCCTACAGCTTTGGGGGAACGACACCCCGGGCTTTTGACTGCTCCGGGTATGTCCAGTACGTCTTCCGGCAGCACAAGGCAGCGCTGCCCAGAACGGCGGATCTCCAGTATGAAAAGGGCATGTTTGTTACCCAGCGGCAGCTGCTGCCGGGGGACCTGGTTTTCTTTACCACCTATGAACCGGGGGCTTCCCATGTAGGCATTTATGCCGGCCAGGGAATGTTCTGGAGTGCCACGTCTTCCGGCGGGGTGCGTTTATGCAGTTTGCGTGAAAATTATTGGCGTACGCGGTATTATGGCGCCAAGCGAGTTCTGGTACCGGATTCCGGGCAGCGCTCGTACCGCTGATCAATCGGGGGGTTATGACTAGATGATTAGAGAAAGACGCAATAAAGATAAGCTGACCAGCTACTACAACAAATTTATCAACGAAGGGATTCTGGATCCCAACGTGCATCCCTGGGTGGCCGAATCCTGGCGCCGGTGCGAAGCCCGGAAACTGAACCATGAAACCATGCCGGTGGATGGGGTGCGCCTGTCTCCCAGCGAGCTGCAGCACCAGCTGGAGCTGCAGAAGGATGTAATCGAGTATGTGGACGGCTTGTTTGAACAGAACCAGCAATATTTCAACAGCCATAATCTGAGTATGCTGCTGGTGGATAAAGACGGCTACGTACTGAAAAACTACGCCATGCCTTTCTTCCAGAGAAGCATTGAAGATATCCAGGGCATGCGGGTGCTGGAGGAGGACGTGGGTACGTCCAGTATTTCTGTGGCCCGCAGCCATAATGCGCCGTTTTTGATGTTTGGGCCGGAAATGTGGATTCGGGAAAGCCATTCCGGGGACGCCTGCTCCACGCCTGTGATTGTAGCCGGGCAAAGCCGGTACATCATGGCCATTTTCTCCCTGGACCAGAACGACCTGCCCTACGATATTCTGCTGAGCCTTTTGATGACCATGCGGTATTCTTTGGAAAAATTCCTGGATATGCAGGAATTCTGGCAGGCTTGCGGGCTGATTTCGGAAGAAATCCCTGCTTCTGTATACTGGGTCAATAAGGACGGGTCCCTGCGTTTTGCCAACAGCAACGGGAGAAAGCGGCTGGAAGGGAAGGACCGCCTGGATCAGGTCTTCCTGAACTACGAGCATATTCCCATCCAGAAAGGTCTAGGGGGCAAGAGCACCATCCGCAAGGAAATTACCTGGATTACCCAGGACCGGACCTACGAAGATGTGACCAGCGTCCTGCCGGTGAAGCTTGCCGGCCGGGTGGAAAGTGTCATCATCATCTCCATGGCCATTGAAGATCTGAAAACCACCATTGCCCATGCTACCGGCTACAGCTCCCGCTACAGCCTGTACAGCATGGTGGGCAATTCCAACGAATTCCTGGCGCTGCAGCACAAGGCTGCCCGGGTTGCCCGGGGCGACAACAATCTGCTGCTCCAGGGGGAACCGGGTACGGGCAAACAGCGCCTGGCTCATGGTATTCATCAGGCCAGTCCCCGGGCGGCGGCACCGCTGATTACGGTACGGGGCCACGAAGGTCCGGAAAGCCAGCTGGAAGCCGAGTTCTTTGGCTCCGACGACGGGGCCGGCCATGTCAGCGCAGGCAGCCTGGAACTGGCCAACGGCGGCACGTTGTTCCTGGACGAGATTGAGAAATTCCCTGTCCGGCTGGAAGATGTGCTGGCCGATGCCCTGCGCAACGGGGTGCTGAACCGGGAAACCGGCACCCGCCGGAAATTCAATGTCCGGGTGATTGCCGCCTGCGATTCCAACCTGAAGCGGCTGACGGACAAGGGACTGTTTTCCAGAAGCCTGTACGAACTGGTGATTGGCACCGTCATCCGGGTTCCGCCCCTGCGGGAACGGGTGGAGGATGTGGAAGTTATTGCCAACCACATTCTGACGGAAATGGCTGCCCGGCACAATATGCCCAGCAAGACCCTCTCCAAGGAAGCCCTGCATATGCTTAACAGCTGTCAGTGGCCGGGGAATATCAAACAGCTCCAGGGCGTGATTGAGCAGGCTTTCTTCCATACGGCCGGCAGCGTCATTGAAGCGTCCCATATCAAGCTGCCGGGAGAACATCGGATTGAAAAGTCCTGGAAGCACGACAAGGATGCCTTTGTGGCAGCCTGGAAACAGGCCGGCGGCAATATCAGCAAGCTGGCTCTCATGCTGGATGTAAGCCGGGTAACGCTGTACCGGTATTTGAAGAAATATGATTTGGGGCCAAGCAAATAAGCCTGGGCCAAAACAATGACTCCTTTGGGAAAAATCCCGGAGAAATTGCATCAAGGGGTGGTGCATAGGTGCTGAAAACTTATCCATCACCCTGATTTTTTTTGTGGAGGTCGCAGAATGCGTTTACGAAAGAAACCTTGGATTGCCAGGGCCTTGGAAGACTATACGGGAAAAGAACTGCTGGAAGATCATTTGGAAGAATACCGGGGCAATTGGTCCAAGCTGCTGGGAGACCGGCCGGTCCATATGGAAATCGGCTGCGGCAAAGGAAAGTTCCTGGCAGAAATGAGTCAGCTGCATCCGGAAATCGGGTATTTGGGCATGGAAACCCAGCGGGACATCTGCTACCATGCCGTGAAGAAAATCCGGGAACTGGAGCTTCCCAACGAACGGATTCTCCGGGCCAATGCGGAGCACCTGCTGGATTGGTTTGCGCCGGGGGAAGTGGAGCAGCTGTATCTTAACTTCAGCGATCCCTGGCCCAAGGCCCGGCACGCCAAACGGCGGCTGACCTACCGGGGCTTTTTGGCCACCTACAAGACCATTCTGAAACCCGGGGGCCATCTCCGCTTCAAAACGGACAATGATGACCTGTTTGCCTTTTCCGTGGAAGAATTTCAGGCCTTTGGCCTGACCATCCTGGAACTGAGCCATGACCTGCACCATACGGATATTCTCAATGAGGCCCAGACCGAATATGAGGAAAAATTCAGCGGGAAAGGGAAAAACATCAATTTCTGTGAAGTGGTTTTCTAAAGGAGCAGGAGGGTTATGCAAAAACGGTTTTTGATTTGGGAAAATCCCAGGGACGCCATTGTTTCCCTGGTACTGTTTCTCATGCTGCTGGGCTGCGTCAATGTATTCAGTGCCAGCTTTGTGACAGCGGCCGATATGTTTGGCAACGGCTATCACTACCTGATCCGGTACGCTGCCTACGGGGCGGTGGGACTGGCCTTCATGTATTGGCTGGGCTGGAAAACCGACTATCATAATTTCTTTAACTACAATTCCCAGATCTATGCCATCTTTTTGGCCATTCTGATTGGGGTGGATGTTTTTGGGAAGACCACCAAGGGGGCCCAGCGCTGGGTCACTATGGGGTCCATTTCCTTCCAGCCTTCGGAATTTGTCAAGCTGGCGGTGATTATTATGGGAGCCGGCTATTTGGGCCATTTGATGGTCAAGGGGAAAAAGCCCCGTCTGATGGATTTGGGCAGCAACCTGGCTTTTTGGGCTACGGCGGTTTTGGCCGCTTTGGTGCTGCTGCAGCCGGATATGGGTACGGCGGCCATTATTATGGCCCTGATTACTGTTTTGTATATTGTGGCAGGGCTGGACCTGCGGGAAATCGGGATTTTGGGCGGCGCAGGACTGGTCGTATCCATTGCCGCCATTCTCCAGGCACCCTACCGGATGAACCGGGTGCGGCTCTGGATTGATCCCTATCTGGACCCCCAGGGCAACGGCTACCAGGCTGTACAGTCTTTTGTGGCCATTGGCAGCGGCCGGCTCATTGGCAGCCATTTTGGCATGGGCTTTGGCAAGTTCTTCTATCTGCCGGAAGCCCATACGGACTTTGCCTTTGCCATTTTCTGTCAGGAATGGGGCTTTTTGGGGGCACTGTTCCTGATTTTCATCTTTATCCTGCTGGCGTTTGCCCTGTACCGGGTGGGCCAGCATACCCAGGACCGGGCCGGTTTTCTGCTGGTCACTGGGGTGAACTTCCTGGTGGTGGGCCAGGCCTTTGCCAATATGGCCATGGTCTGCGGCCTTTTGCCGGTTATTGGCGTTCCCCTGACCTTTATCAGCTACGGGGGCACCAGCCTGGTTGCCAGTCTGATGGGCATTGGTCTGGTGCTCAGTGTGTACCGGGCGGAAGTCCAGCGGGAGCGGGGAAAACTGGCTCCGGATATGCCCCGGAGTACCCAAAGACCCCGTTTTGGCACTCGGCCTGGGGCTAGGAGGTGGCGGCCATGAAGTTTCCTAAGATTCCCAAGCCTTCCCGCCGCAGTCAGCCGGAAGAGCGGAAAACCAGGTTCCCCATCCCTCCCCATAGGGAACGGGTGCTCCATCTGGATGCGGACAAGCAGAGCATCTTGAAGCAGGGCAAAACCCGGGCCGTGTGGATAGGCCGCCTGGTAGGCATTATGGTGGTATTGATTATCGTCCGGATTGGCTATCTGCAGCTGGTGGATGGGGCCCAAAATGCCCGGAACGCCATGGACCAGATTACCGGGGAACATACGGAAGTTACGCCCCGGGGCAGTATTGTGGACCGGAACGGGGAAGAGCTGGCGGTCAGCGTTATCAGCAAATCCCTGTACGTGAATCCCCAGGAAATGAAGGATGACCCGGCCCGGTGGCCGGCGGGAAAGATGCCCCAGCGGGATCCCCGCCGGGTGGCAGCGGACCAGCTGGCCCCTGTACTGGGACTCAATGCGGACGACCTGTACCAGGAGTTCTCCGATACCGATAAGCAGTTTATTTGGGTCAAACGGACCCTGGACCCCCATGTGACGGACAAGGTGGAAGCAATTCTCAAGGACCAGAAGCTGCCGGGTTTCCATTTCCAGGAAGAAAGCAAGCGCTTTTACACGAAAAACAAACTGGCAGCCCAGGTGCTGGGTTTTGTGGGCACCGATGATGTGGGCCTGGAGGGTATCGAAGCCTCCATGAACAAGGAGCTGAAAAGCGTGGATGAAAAGCGCAGCAGCTACTTTGACGCCCACGGCAACCGGGTGGCCCAGCAGGGTTCCCAGCTTCAGACCCAGGCCCGCCGGATGAATACGGTGGAGCTGACCATTGATGCCCAGATGCAGTTCATCTTGGAAAAAAGCCTGGACGAGGCCATTGCCAAAACCCATGCGGCCAGCGCTGCAGCCATTCTGATGGATCCCAATACCGGGGAAATCCTGGGTATGGCCAGCCGGCCCACCTTTGATCCCAACGTGTTCTACAAGGGCACCCAGCAAGAGTATATGAACCGGGGCGTGGGCATTGTGTACGAGCCCGGCTCTGTCTTTAAGCCCATTATCGGCTCTGCCGGTCTGATGGAAGGCATCATTACCCCCAATACGCCCTTTAACGACCAGGGTTCCATTGATGTAGGGGGCCGGCGGATCCGGAACTGGGACGGCAAGGGGATGGGGCACGTGACCTTTACGGACATCATCAAATTCTCCCTGAACACCGGCATGGCCGACCTGGGCCTGAAGCTGGGAGGCGAGAAGGAAACGGAATACGCCAAGCTCTTTGGCTTTGGTTCCGTAACCGGCAGTGATGTGCCCGGGGAAGAAGCGGGCATCCTGTACAATCCGGAAAACATGGTTCCCTCCGATGTGGCTACCATGGCCATCGGCCAGGGGATTGCGGTAACGCCCCTGCAGATGCTGCGGGGCATCTGCGCCATTGCCAACGGAGGTACGCTGCTGAAACCCTATATTGTGAAACGGGTCATTGCTCCCGACGGCAAGGTGCTGCGAGAGGGCAAGCGGGAAGTGGTACGCCAGGTAATTACCCCGGAAGTGGCTGAGGAAATGCGGGGCATGATGGAGAAAGTGGTTTCCGAAGGCGGCGGCAAGACGGCACAGATCAAGGGCTACAAGATTGCCGGCAAGACCGGTACTGCTGAAAAACTCTCCCCCAAGGGCGGCTACATTCCCGGGGTGTATATTGCTTCCTTCGTGGGCTTTGTGCCCAGTGACAAGCCCAAGTACGCCATGATCATCATGCTGGACTCTCCCAAGGGCGCCTTCTACGGCTCCCAGGTGTCCGCGCCTATTTTCCGGGATACCCTGCAGCAGATCCTGGTAGCCAAGGGCATTCAGCCCAGCGACTCCGAAGGTCTGCCTACGGTGGAATCCCTGATTTCCGGCGGCGGAGAGCAGAAGGAACTGGCCCCCCTGGTACCCCAGGAGGACGGCTCCGTGAAGCTCACCAATCTGGCGGGTTATTCCATGCGGGAAGTGGCTGCCGCCCTGGAAGGGGGCAATCTGTCCCTGATTCCCATTGGCAGCGGCACCAGCTGGAAGCAGGATCCGGCTCCGGGAACGGTACTTCAGCCGGGAAATACCGTAACAGTCTATTTTCACTAAAAGAATGATTTGTCACAAGGCCTGGCATGGTGTAAAATAGCTTTATCATGCCAGTACCGCCTTGGGGCGGTATTGCTGGAAGTTCCAGATTAAGGCAGCCTGCGCTGACGCTTGCCGTCAGGATAGGTCGCCGAACGGGGCTTTCCGGTCTTGCAGCAAAACAGAGGGCGTGTAACCAGTACACGCCCTCTTTCTATGGAATAAGGAGAAATTTGTATGAGTGAACCTATCATCATGGCCGGCCAGCCAGTGGCTGCCAAAATCCGCCGGGAACTCCAGGAAAAGTTCCAGGGCCGGAAGGTGACCCTGGCCACCTTTCTGGTGGGCAATGATGCGGCGGCCCAGGTTTATAAGCGCAGCCTGCTGAAAACCGCCGCCAGCCTGGGCATCCAAACCCGGGAGGTGGTGCTTCCCCAGGAAACCACCCAGGAAGAGGCCAACCGGGCCATGGACCAGCTGAGTGCGGACCCTTCCGTTACGGGAATCCTGCTGCTGGTTCCTCTGCCCCATCAGATTGACCGGATTGCCCTTTTGGCCCATATGGATCCGGATAAGGATATGGACTGCATCCATCCGCTGAACAGCGGCAATTTTTATGTGGGCACCAGTCCTTGGGCTCCTTGTACGCCCCGAGCCTGCATGGCCATTTTGGACTATTACCAGGTGCCCCTGGTAGGGAAAAATGTGGTTATGGTGGGCTACGGCAGTGTAGTGGGCCGGCCGCTTACCCTGATGCTTTTGGGAGAGCGGGCTACGGTAACCGTCTGCCGCTCCACTACCAAAAATCTGCCGGCCATTACCCGGCAGGCAGACGTGATTCTCTGCGCCGTGGGCAAACCCAACCTGATCACCGAAGACATGGTCAAGGACGGCGCTGTGATTGTGGACATCGGCATCAATTCCCTGGAGGGGAAACTGGTGGGAGATGTGCCGGAAGACGTAAAAAAGGCCAAGGCTTCCGCCTACACGCCGGTCCCCGGAGGGGTGGGCGTGGTCAGCAACCTGATGGTAATGGAAACCTTGACCCGCAATTTGTAAGTTTTTATTTTTGATCCTTGGCGGCCAGTTTGCCCAGGAATTTTTCCTTGTTGACCAGGAAGCGTTCGTGGGTGCCTTGGCCGATGGTGCCGTAATCATCGGAGACCGTAATCTTGAAGGTCAGCTTGCGGCCATCTACGCCCACCAGAACGGCTTTGGCGTTGACGGTTTTGCCTACCAGGGTAGCGGCATCGTGGGACAGGTTCACGCTGATGCCCACGCTGGTGGTAGCGTCGTCCAGGCAGGGATTGACGATTTCACAGGCGGCTTTTTCCATCAGGGCCAGCATGGCCGGGGTGGCATAAACATCCAGGGACCCGCTGCCCATGGCTTTAGCCGTGTTGGTGTGAAGAACGGTTTCGGAGGCTTCGCCTACAGAACCAATGCGAAATTCTTTCATACTCTCACTTCTTTCTGGAATTATTGTTGAACGAATTCATCTTACTCGCTTTCTGCCGGAAAGGCAAGGGCAGAAGGCAGACTGTTATATTTGCAATTGGAGGAGGACGCATGTTTTATTATCAGTTGATTGCCAGCCATCCTGCGGATCGGCCGGCTTTGCTTGACCAGGACCGGGTCATTACCTATGGTGAGCTGCGGGAGCAGGTGGACCGGTGGGCCGCCTTTTTACAGGAAGCCGGACTGAAAAAGGGGGAACGGGTGGGCCTGTTTTCCCGGAACTGTGCGGAATACGTAGCGGCCTATATGGCGGTAATCCGGGCTGGGGGCGTGATTGTTCCCATTAATTTCCAGCTGGTGCCCCGGGAAGTGGCCTACATGATCAAGGATGCGGAGATTCATCTGTTCCTGACCCAGGCCAAATTGGAACTGGACGGGCCGCTGGCAGAGCTGGGCTGCGCCCCGGTGCGGCAGCTGACCTTTGGGGAACTGGACGCTCCGGTAAGCGGCAGTTTGCAGGAGGTCCCCCGGACGGAGGACGACAACTGCACCATCATTTATACCTCCGGAACTACGGGCCGGCCCAAAGGGGCTATGCTCAGCCATAAGAATCTGGTAGCCAACGCCTGGGATTTCCAGGACGCCATCCATGCCCGGCCGGAAGATGTTATCCTCTGCCTGCTGCCCATGTACCACTGCTACGCCTGGAGCGTCTGCGTCAGCCTGAGCTTGCTTTTGGGGGCCCAGCTGGTGATCCAGGCCAACTACAATTTCAAGACTGCCATCCGGCTGGTACAGCGCCATGGGGTTACCCTGTTTACCGGGGTGCCTGCGGTGATGGAGCTGCTGCTGGAAGGGGCCGAGCCCTCCGAGCTTTCCACGGTACGGGAATTTATTTGCGGCGGAGCTTCCCTGGGCAAGGTATTGGGGCAGAAGTTTGCGGATAAGTTTGGCCATCCGGTGCTGGAAGGCTACGGCCTGTCCGAAGCGGCGCCTGTGGTGTCCGTAAACCGGCCGGGGAACGTGAAGTTTGGCTCCATTGGCCTGCCCCTGGTGGAAGAAGAAGTCCGCATCTTGAATCCCCAGGGCCGGGAAGTGCCCCAGGGCGAAGCCGGCGAAGTGGTGGTCCGGGGTCCCAACGTGATGCTGGGGTACCTGAACCGGCTGGAAGCCACCAAGGAAACCCTGGCGGGAGGCTGGCTCCACACAGGAGATGTGGGCTATGCAGATGAAGACGGGTTTATTTTCCTGGTGGACCGCCTAAAGGATATGATTATTTCTAGCGGGGAAAATGTCTACCCCCGGGAAGTGGAAGAAGCCATTACCCAATATCCCGGTATTCGGGAAGCCTCCGTGGTAGGCGTAGCCGACCGGCTTCGGGGCCAGGCCATTATGGCCTTTTTGGTGCTCCAGGAAGGGGCCCAGTGCAATCCCAAGGAGCTGCGCCGGTACCTGTTGGGGCGGATTGCCCCCTATAAGGTGCCCCGGGAATACTTTATCATCCAGGAATTGCCCAAAACCAGTTTGGGCAAAGTGCGGAAAAATATTCTGCGCCAGCAGGCAGAAGAAATTCTTCAGCAGCGGCGCATGTCCGGGAGGTCTTTATGAGAAAAATCCTGATTGGGCTCTGCATTCTGCTGACCTTTCTGCTGGGGGGCTGTGCCAAGGGTCATATTACCCTCCAGGTAACCCGGCTGGGAGCCGCAGATCTGACCTGCAAGCTGACGGCAGTGCCCATGCTGAAACCCACCGTGGATTCCTTCCAGGAGGATTTCCAAAAGGACGGCTATCATATTGAAACGGTCAAGGAAGGGGACTACAGCGGGTTCACGGCCCAAAAGCACTATAACCAGCTGAAGGACATCAAGGACTCCAAGGTACTGAAGACCTTTGACTTCAAGACCTGGGAAAACGCGGCCCAAACGGCGGTGGACCAAAATGGCCAAAAGCCCGACGCCCAAAAACAGGCTGGCAGCACGCCGGCTGCCCCGGCAGCCCCGGCACCGGACAAAGCGGAGAAAAAGCCCATTGTGACCTTGAAGGGCGGACTGCTGTTTGATACCATCAGCGTCCACACCGGCGTAAACATGGGCACCAATGAAAAACTGAAAAACAAGGACGCTCAGGCGGTACTGGAAAATGTCATGAAGCAGATTGACCTCCAGTTTACCCTGATTCTGCCCACCGGCGTGGACAGCACCAACGCACCCCAGGTCAGCGACGACAAACGGGTGCTTACCTGGAAGCTTCCTTTGGGGGAAGAAGTGCCCCTGGATGCTTCTGTTACCTACCTGAACCCGGTGAAGGCTGCGGGCTGGGTTATGGTGATTATTGTGTTAGGCGGCGTAGCCTTAGCCTACGTGCGGAAAATCCGCCGGCAGAAGGCCATGCGGGAATGGACGGCCCGGCAGGAAGCCAGCGCCAGGATCATCCCCCTGCCGGAAGATCAGGTTCAGACCTCCGCTCCTGACAAGAAGCTGGAACAGGAACTGAAGGCCAAGGCGGTGCCTGAAGAAGAAACCCCAGAGACGTCCCCAACGGAGGACAAGCCGGAGCATCCGGAGAAATCCTAAAGAAAATTTCCGTTTCCCTTTTGGGAAACGGTTTTTTCTCCAGGCTTTTTGACCAATCAGTCAATTTTTTGTACTTCAAGCAAGTTTTACTATTACACCAAGCTTGAATTTATGTTACAATAAAAATAGAGCTAGAATGGGAGGGAATTGTATGGCAGACGATTTTTTGAGACTGACCAAATTGAACATCTATGTTGGCGAGGATTTCTTTTACAAAGACAGACCCTTTTATAAAGCAATATTTGATATAGCCAATCAATACAAAATTGCCGGCTGTACTGTGTACCGGGGAACCCAGGGCTACGGCAGCTGCATCCGGGGCAAGGAACGGCGGCTGTTTATCAGTGTTTCCGAAGCCATCAACCTGCCGGTGATCATTACCATGATTGATACCAAGGAACAAATTGAACGGCTCTTCCCGTTCCTGAAGGAAAACCTGACCCATGGTGTGGCAACGGTGGAAGAAGTGGATATGCTGATGACGGACTTTGTGAAGAACGAATACGAAAAGTCCATTGCCAAGCGGCCGAATCCCGCTCCCCAAGGGTAATACAGAAAAACAAAAGAAATTCGCCGGGCATAGCCGTTTGGGGCTATGCCCTTTGTTGTGGCAGAAAGGAAGCATACCATGGGGAGAGTATTTTGCAAGATGAAATTTGACCGGGGTATGGGAATTGAGCTCCCTCACAGCTGGAATTTTGCCAATGCCCTGTACGGGTTTGGTGAAATGGGCGCGGAAGTAATTCCGTATCATTCCTTGGATGAGGTGTATGACCAGGTGGAACGGGAGGATATTGTCTTGGATTATATTGAGCAATGCCAGGAAATCTTCCAGAAATTTGGGATTCACCCTTATTTACCGGATTATCCAGAGCCGCTGCAGCCTTTTCTGGGAAGGAAAATCTGGTCCGATACCCTGAACCATATTGCCAGTGACGAGAAGCTGTGGCAGGCCGGGTACTTTGTAAAACCTGTGAAGGACAAAGCTTTTACCGGGAAAATTATCCAATCCCTGGCGGATTTGGAAGGCTGCGGACAGGAAAACGAAGACCTGGCGGTGCTGGTCAGTGAACCACTGGAACTGAAACAGGAGTGGCGTTGTTTTATCATCTATGACCAGTTGGTGGATGTGCGGCCCTATCAAATGGGCGAGGGCTATTTGTACCACTATGATCCGCAGCAGCTGCTGAAAATGCTGGCGGCTTTCCGTACCTGGCAAGATCGGCCGTGGGCTTGCAGCATGGATATTGGCGTAACTGGGGACGGGCGGACAGTCTTGGTGGAATGCAATGATGCCTATGCACTGGGCTGTTATGGCCTAAGGGCTCTGCCCTATGCCAAATTGATTTCCGCCCGGTGGAGCCAGCTTCTTGGTGTACCGGACGCCTATCACTTTACCTGCTGAAATAAAAAATAGGGGCTGTGAAAAAAATGAAACTTCCTCCGAGGCCCTTCAGGTCCCACATCCTTAGCGGTTCGCCGTGCTCCAGTCGTCACCTTTCAGGCTTGACTCCTGGACGGCTATCGCGTGGGCCTTATTGACCAAACAGCCACTTGCATAATTTGTCGGGCTGTTTGGATGCGGCCGCAAAGTGTTGTAGGGGCTGGCAGCCTGCAAGGCTGACAGAGGAAGTTTGTTAGGATACGGTTATAAAGAACAATAAAAACGACTTGCGAAGTCTTTTAAGCTCGCAAGCCGTTTTTTCTTTCAGGAGTATTATTTCACAGCCTCTTTTTTATCAGGCGTTTTGCGTTTCTTCCTGGGGACCCTCGGCGGGCAGGCGCACGGTAATGGTGGTGCCTTCGTTCAGCCGGCTGACCAGGCTGATTTGGCCCTGGTGCTGCTCCACAATGTGCTTGACGATGCTGAGTCCCAGGCCGCTGCCGCCGCTTTGCTTGGAACGGCTTTCTTCTACCCGGTAGAAGCGTTCAAAGACCCGCTCCTGAACGGCGTCGGGAATGCCGATGCCCGTATCCCGGACGGTAAGCTGGACCCAGGCTCCGTCCCGCTTCATAGAAACGTACACGTGGCCGCCGGGACGGTTGTATTTTACCCCGTTGTCAATCAGATTCATGGCCATTTCCCTTAGCAGGCTGCCGCTGCCCCGGACCTTGTCCTGGGTCAGCTGGCAGTGGACGGTCACCTGCTTTTCCTTGCAGAAGGGGTCCATAAAATCCACCACGGTCCGGATCAGGTCACCCAGGGGCACCGCTTCTTTCAGGGTACCGGCAGGGACTTCCTCAATCCGGGACAGGAAGATGATGCTGTTAATCATTTCCAGGAGCCTTTTGGCTTCCTGGCGGATCAGCTGGCCAAAGTGGGCAATGTCTTCTTTTTTCTGGTACATTCCCGCAGCCATCAGTTCTGCAAAGCCGCTGATGGAGGTCAGGGGAGTTTTCAGCTCATGGGTAACGTTGGCGGTAAAGTCCCGGCGCAGCTGCTCCCGTTCCCGGGCCTCCGTAATATCCCGGATAATCAGCAGCTGGGAGGCCCGCTCCCGGGGCGTCTCCAGGGGCCGCAGCAGCAGCCGGTACTGGTGGGCCTGGTGTTTCATCAGCCAGGTATGGGGTTCCCCGTCCTGGAGAATTTCCGGTTTGATGCGGGCGTCCTGGGGAAGCAGGGCCATGAGAAACTTGTCCGTCAGCTGTTCCCGGCCCGCAGTGGCCGAAGGGTTTCCGGCCAAAAGCAGCCGGCTGCCCCAGGCATTGACCCACTGGATCCGCAGCTGGTCGTCCAGCAGAAAGACGCCTTCTGTCAGATTATCGGTAATCAACCGCATGGTGTTGCGTTCTTCCTGAAGCTGGCGCATGCTTTGGTCCAGCTGGGCCCCCTGCTGGCGAATGGTGTTCAGGAAGGGCTTCAGTTCATCATAGGAATTTTGAAACAAGGTGTCAGGAAGCTGTTCCTGGCTGTTGCCAATCCGGGACAGGTACAGGGTGGCCTGGTCCAGGGGCTTGATTAAATCCTTGGTAAAATGGCGCACGGTAAACAGGCAAATGAGCATCAGTACGCCCAGGGCCAGCAGCCACCAGGGCAGCAGCAGCGCCAGGGGCCGGAACAGATCCTTTTGGGTCCAGGCTACCCGGAGCACACTGCCATCGGTAAGCCTTAGGGCGGAGTACAGGTTCAGCTGCCCCAGGGTGCTGGACTCCCGGGCATCGGTACCCCGGCCCTTTAGCAGGGCCCGGAGGATTTCCGGCCGTTCCTTGTGGTTATCCATGTCCGACGCATTTTTCATGGAATCGTACAGGACCCGGCCGTCTTCCGCCACCCAGGTAATCCGTAAATCCGGACTGGCTTTGCTGGTATGGTCCAGAAATTCCAGGGGGTTTTCCTGCCGGGTCAATTCCGAACCCAGCACGGAGGCTGTCTGTTCCAGGTAGTAGCCGGTTTCCTGCTTGGAGGTCTGCCAATAGGCAAAGGCGCAGACCAGGGCGGTAAGCAAGATGCAGACCACGCCTACCAGCAGCAGGTGAAGATAAATTCTTTTTTTCATGGGCAGTCAGGGCTCCTTTTCCGCTAAATTCGGTAGCCCACGCCCCGGACCGTTTGGATCACCTTGCCGGCGTCTCCTAATTTTTGCCGCAGGCTGCGGATGTGCATGTCGATGGTCCGGCTTTCCCCGGCGTAGGAGAAGGACCAGACGGCTTCCATAATCTGATCCCGGCTCAGGACAATGCCCGCATTGGCCATGAGATAGTGGAGCAGGTCAAATTCCTTAACCGTCAGGACGCAGGGCTGGCCCTTTACCAGTACCTGGTGCTTTTTCAGGTCCATGAGAATGTCCCCGCACACCAGGGTATCCTGGTCCTGGGGCAGGGAGCCGCCCCGGCGTAGAACAGCCTTGACTCGGCTGATCAGCTCCATAATTCCGAAGGGTTTGGTCATATAGTCGTCGGCGCCAGTATCCAGTCCTTTGACAATGTCGTATTCCCCGGTCCGGGCGGTGAGCATAATGACGGGCAGGGATTGGGTGGCTGGTTTTTCCCGAAGCTTTTTCAGGATTTCCAGGCCGCTTTCTTCCGGCAGCATAATGTCCAGCAGTACCAGATTGGGAATCTGTTTTTCCAGGGCTTTCCAAAAGGCAGCACCATCGGGAAAAGCCTGGGCTTCAAAGTTTTGGCTGGCCAGGGCATAGCGCACCAGCTCGCGGATATTTTCGTCATCTTCTACACAATAGATTAGGGCCATGGTTACCTCCTTTAGGGTGTTCCCTTCTATAGGCTTATTATACGATGAAGGGAAAGTTTGCAACAGGGCTGACAGGAGAAAGAATACTGTCTTTACACAAATATTACAAAAGTGCAAAAAATAAGCGAACAAATTTTCGTTAGCATCTTGAAATAAAACCATAGCCATATTATAATACAGAAAACGAACAAAAGTTCGAAAGGAAGGATAAACGATGAAAACGATATTTGGGCTGTTTTTGGCGGGATTATTCCTTTTGTCAGGTTTAATGGTGCTGGATTTGGACCGGGAGCCTGTGGTTTATCATAAAAAGCAGGTATTGGTCTACAGCGGGGATACCCTGTGGGGCATTGCCAGCCAGGCGGCGGGACCGGAAGAAGACGTCCGGGCGGTACTGGACCGGATTACCCAGGCCAATCACCTGGATCTGCACCAAGCCCTCCAGCCGGGGCAGGTACTGGTAGTTCCGGTACGGGCCGAAGCGGGAGAAAAGGGCCAGCTGGCCAGCCGGCCCTAAGGCAACCCGAGCCGGGGAAGCGGCACAGTTGAACTTTTATTCCTTTCATCCTGTCAAATATGATATACTAAAAGAAAAATCTCCTCCGGCGTTTATGGCAGCTGGAGCAGGGTAGGAGGGATATTCATGCTGGAAGATGCTGATAAAAAAGAACAGGATCAAAAAGTAGAAGAAACCGTAGAAGAGGCGGAAACCCGTCCCATGGATGAAACGGAAAGCCAGGAAGCAAGGGATGAGGCCCTGGAGCCGGTGGACATTCAGGCAGAGTCGGAACGGATTATCCGCTGGGGTGCAGCCCGGGCCAGCGTTATTGTGATGACGCCGTTTTTGGGATCCCTGGCCCTTATGGCCAACGAAGTGTATATGATTACCCGGCTCAGCGATTTGCGGGGGATTGAACTGGAAACGGGGGCCATTGCCGGCCTGATTGGTTCTCTGGGGGCTTCCTTTGTGGGACAGACCCTGTTCACCATTATTCCCTTCCCGCCCCTGCAGGTTCCCGCTGCCGTAGGCATCACCTACGCCGTGGGCAAGGCTGCCAACGCCTGGCTGGAAGCTGGCCGGCCTAAGGACCTGGCTGAATTCAAGGAAATGTTTGAAGAAGCCCGGAAAGAAGGGTCCCGCCGGTTCAAGGAATTTACGGAAAACCCCAACAAGAACATTCCCTTGGGAGATGAAACCAAGAAAGTTATGGAAAAGGCAGCGCCCCTGTTTGATACCGTGAAGGAAAAAGCGGACGCAGCAGCGGACAAGCTGGGAGAAGTGGCCGGCAATATGAACGGCATGGCAGAAAATATCACGGAAATGGCTGCTCCCTTTAAGGAAGCGGCAGAACGCTGGATTACGGCCCAGACCTGGGAACAGCTGCGCCGGGGTGAAGTGGTGGTGCCCTATACGGATTTGTCCGCGGGCCTGGCAGAAGCCATGAAGGACAGCGAATTTACCTTCAAGGACTGCTGCTACCATGGGGACAATCTGCTGGACATTACCGTGGAACACGAAAAGTACGGTACGGTAACGGCCCAGGTGGAAATTGAAGCCATGACCCTGAACAACACGGCCTCCTTTGCCCGGTTCCGAATCCACGACTTTGCGGTGGCCGACAACAAGCTGGGCGAACTGCTGGTACGGCTCCTGGGAACCCGGATCATCATGTCCCTGGTAAATGCCCTGTTCAACATGACCGTGGTGAACCGGGAAGACCTGATCTGCACCTTTAGCGGCCAGTCCCTGACTGTGGACTTTACGGAAGTGGTGAACAAGAGCAAGCTGGCCCAAACCAAGATCAAGAACTTCAACCTGTTCGACCTGGTACGTCTGACGGGCCTGGTACCGGAAGCCGATGGGCTGCACATCAAAACCCATTGGGGCCTGCAAAAATAATTGTATTGCCAATAAGATATCATGTATACAATTTTAGGAGGATGCTTGCATCCTCCTAATTTAATTTACAAAAACATGCGAATTCACTAACGATTAAATGTCAAATTGTGGATTTTTAGTGTCAAAAGGGTTATAATACAGTCGACAATACAATGCGAATTAAGGGAGTTCGCAGAAGGAGGTTTCACCATGATAAGCTTCTTTGTATGTTTGGCGATTTTGATTGCCGGATATTTCATTTATGGCGGCTATGTGGAAAGCTGTTTTCGGCCTCCCATTGACGACAGAAAGACTCCGGCCTATCGGCTGCAGGATGGTGTTGACTATGTTCCCATGGGCAATGGACGGGTGTTCCTGATCCAATTGCTGAATATCGCTGGCCTGGGCCCGATTTTCGGTGCTCTGGCAGGTGCTATGTGGGGCCCTGCAGTATTTCTGTGGATTACCTTCGGTACGGTTTTTGCCGGCGGTGTCCATGACTTTATTTCCGGCCTGTTGTCCGAACGGAACGACGGTGCCAGCATTTCCGAAATCGTAGGGAAATACCTGGGCGACATGATGAGAAGCGTAATGCGCGGTTTCTCTGTTGTGCTGCTGATTCTGGTGGGCGTTGCCTTCACCACGGGCCCTGCTGGTCTGCTGATGAAAATCACTCCCATGAGCTTCAATTTCTGGCTTGCTGTATTACTGCTCTATTATTTCTGTGCTACATTCCTTCCCATTGATAAAATCATCGGCAAGCTGTATCCTATTTTTGGCTTCTGCCTGATTTTCATGGCTTTGGGTGTTGGTACCATGCTGTTTGTGAAGGGTTATGCCATTCCGGAAATTACCCTGACCAATATGCACCCCAAAGGAACCCCCATTTGGCCCATCATGTTCATTACCGTAGCCTGCGGTGCCATTTCCGGTTTCCATTCCACCCAGTCCCCGCTGATGGCTCGCTGCATCAAGAGTGAACGGGATTGCCACAAGATTTTCTACGGCGCTATGGTTTGCGAAGGCATCATCGCCCTGGTATGGGCTGCTGCCGGCTGCTCCTTCTACCATGGTACTTCCGGCCTGTCCGCTGCTTTTGTTACCTACAAAGGCGCCGGCGGCGTTGTGTACGACATCTGCTCCGGCCTGATGGGACCTGTGGGTACCATCATTGCCATGATCGGCGTAATTGCCTGCCCTGTATCCTCTGCTGATACGGCATTCTGCAGTGCTCGTTACACCATCTGCGACTGGTTCAAGATTGACCAGCACACCATTGCCAGCCGTCTGAAACTCAGTATCCCCATTATCCTGGTAGGCGGGATCCTGACTCAGGTTAACGTAACCATCCTGTGGAGATATTTCTCCTGGACCAACCAAACCCTGGCCATGTTCGTTCTGTGGTCCGGCGGTATGTACCTGTATGCCAATAAAGGCAACTACTGGATTGCCATTATCCCGGCAACCTTCATGAGTGCCGTAAGCTGCACCTACATCCTGGTAGCCCAAGAAGGTCTGCAGCTGAGCACGACTGTTGCTTATCCTGCCGGCATTATCTTCGCTATCTTGGCCTTCTGCCTGTTCTGGAAACGCGCCAACAAGATTAAGAATGGCACCCTGGATCTGGCAGATAAACCTGTGGAAGGCTAAGGCTTTCTTAGAATTTAAGATTTATTCCCTTAAAGAGAACCCGGAAGCGGCCGCTTCCGGGTTTTCTTTAACCATTGGACAAATTTGGACTTTTGTCCAATGGGAGAGGAAGAAAAAACTGTACAAGAAAATATTGCAAATGATAATTATGCAAAAATAAAGGGTAAAAATACTAAATTCGTTACAGTTATCCGGCAAAAAGTGCATATAAAGCGTGAATATAAAATTTTTATTAATAATTATACATAAAGCAGTCTTTACTTGTATACAAAATGTGGTATACTAGGAAACATACTCGTGAACGCAGAAAAAAAGCGGGAGCAAAAAACTAGAACAAAAAAGGAACAGAGGGAGAAAATTCATGACAAATATGTACAATCCAGTTACGCCGGAACTGGTTCAGGCCCTGCAGGAAGTAGTGGGGGATAAATACGTAAAGACCGACGAAGAATATCTGCAGCAGTATCAGACGGATGAAGAGGGGAATCCCCATTTCTTCAAGAAGCCGGAAGTGGTAGTATTTCCTGGCTCCACGGAAGAGGTGGCTGCCATTGTGAAACTGGCCAACCAGTATAAGGTGCCCATTACGCCCCGGTCCGCCGGCAGCAACGTGGCCTGCGGGGCCATTCCCATTTACCATGGCATGGTGGTGGAACTGGAACGGATGAACCAGATCCTGACCCTGGATGCGGATAACCTGTACGCAGTGGTGCAAACCGGCGTCATTACCGGTCAGCTCCAGGCAGAAGCCAAGAAACATGGTCTCTTGTACGCTGGAGATCCTTCCAGCGCCGACAGCAGCCAGATTGGCGGCAACGTAGCCAACAATGCCGGGGGCAACAAGGCCGTCCGCTACGGCACCACCCGGAACCAGATCTACGCCCTGAAGGTAGTTACGCCCCTGGGGGATATTGTGGAAGTGGGCGCCCGGCTGAAGAAGTGCTCCACGGGGCTGTGCCTGGAGCAGCTGTTTGCCGGCAGCGAAGGGACCCTGGGCATCATTACGGAAATTACCGTAAAGCTTTGGCCCCTGCCTCCCTATAACTTCAATATGGTCTGCGTTTTTGATGACGATGCCAAAGCCTTTGCCCTGCCCAACAAGATCTTGAAGGCCGGCATTGAGCCTACCAGCCTGGAATTCATGGACAATGAAGCCCTGGTCATGACCTGCAAATATCTGGACAATATGGAAATGCCCCATGTAAATGAAGGCTGCAGCTACGTGATTGTCACCGTGGAAAGCTTTGACCAGGAAGAAAGCGACCGGAAAATGGAGCGCCTCTGTGAACTGGCTGAAGCAAACGGTTCCTTGGACGAATTTGAAGCAGATGACCGGATTTGGAAGGTCCGGAAGGAATTTGCCGAAGCCGCCCGGGACGTGGACAGAATGTTCCAGACCGAAGATTTCGTAGTGCCCCTGGACAAGATTGCGGAAATGACCGCCCAGATTCCGGAACTGCGGGAAAAATACAACCTGTACTGCGTGACCTGCGCCCATATCGGCGATGGGAATATCCACGTGCTGCCCCTGAACAAGGAAGGGCTGCCGCCGGAAGAATGGTTCAAGAAAATCAAGGCCTTTCATGCGGACCTGTTTCCCCGGGTATATGCCCTGGGCGGGAAGATGTCCGGCGAACACGGCATCGGCTACAAAAAACTGGAAGAATTTGCCCGCTGCACCCCGGAAGGGGAAGTGAAACTGATCAAGGCCATCAAGCACGCCCTGGATCCCAACAATATCATGAACCCGGGGAAACTGGTGGATATGAACGGCGATTTTATTGCCTGAAACCTGTAAAAAAAGACGCGTAAACTGCGGTTTACGTGTCTTTTTTTACGCTCTGGGGCCGGATGCCTTCCGCCTTGCTAAAAAATCCTGCAAGCAAGGGGGAATTGCTTTATAATAAAAGAGACTATCAGGTACGGAGGGGAAGAACCATGAAAAAATGGCTGGGACTACTGGTAATAGGACTGCTGGCAGGAGCGGGGCTTAGCGGAGTTGAAGTACGCCCCGCAGAAGCGGAAACGGCGCCCCGACTTCTGGCAGAAAACGCCCAACCCCAAATAGCCCAGCGGGCGGCTGGAGCTAAGGCAAAGCCGGACGCCCTGGCCGCGGGAAAGGGGAAAGGGGTCCCGGCGCAGCAACAGGCCCTGCCAAGCCCCAAGACTGCGGCGAAGGAGGCAGTCCTGTCTGCCGTAAAGGAGGCAGCGCTCCCGGAAAAGGGGGAAGACTACCGGGATCCCCGGAATGGGGTCAGCTTTACCCTGCCTCCTGGGTTTATCAGCCAGGGCACCTATGCCAAGAAAAATGGCAAGGGGGACCTTATGATGCGGGCCCTGGACGGGGACCGGATTTTTGTGTACACGGCCAATGGGGCCATGCTGTCCCAGGCTGGGAAAAAGGAAAACCAGCCCTTCCATACCCGGGATTCCATGCTGAAGCTGTCCCTGAAAACCTACCTCCAGGAAGCGGCAGAAAAAAAGCTGCCGGTGCTGGCAGCCAAGCTGGGAACCTTTGGCACCCAGCCAGGCTTCCATATTCGTCAGGAAGAAGAGGGCAAGCTGGCGGACCGGTACTTTTTTGCGGACCGCAAAAACCTGTATACCCTGAGCTTTCTCACTACGGCGGAGGAGAATCAGGCGCTCCAGCCGGCCATTGCCCAAATGCTGGATACCCTGAAGATTCCCACGCCCTATGAGCGGGTGACCATTCCGGGCAGCTCCCTGTCCTACGAAATCCCCTACGGGGGTGTGGATGAGCTGCAACTGAAGGAACCGGGAGACCCCCATATCCAAATGCAGATGCACGTAGATGATAAGCTGCTGACTGGGGTGATTTACCATCCCTTGCAGGAGGATTTGACCTACGCTGTGCTGCCGGAACGCTACGAGAATCTGGGAGAAGTGGACCGGAAAAACCTGTGCCGGGTGCTGACCCAGGGCCGGCAGGACCAGTGGGAAAGCCTGCACCCCGGGGTTCCGTTGGAAGAAAACACCACCTATTTTTCCCAAGCCGCAGGGCGAACCTGCCTGGTGGAAAAGACCCGGGGCGGCGGCGAAACCAGCCTGGGGTACCTGTTCCTGCTGGACGGAAAACTGCTGTCCCTGGACTACGTTGCCTTGGAAAATACCGATAATCAGGCCATCATCGACCACTCGGTCAACAGTTTACGCCTGGAGGGGGAGAGCGGCCGTCTGCAATAGGGCAATCAGGTCCTGCATGGCCTTGGTCAGGTACAGGGCCGGCCGGTGCGCCAGATACAGGGTACGGGTCAGGGACTGGGGTGCAAAATCGTAGAAATAGGCCGGTTGTTCCCGGTCCAGGGAAGGCAGGGCAATCCCTGGTACGAAAGTGAAACCCGCATTGTGGAGCACCAGTTTGTGGGCCAGCTCAATACTGTCTGTTTCTAAAATGACTTTGGGAGTAACCTGCCATTTTTCACAAAGTGCGTCGGCCATTTTCCGCATTCCCCGGCCGGGCTTTAGGAGAATCATGGGGGCGCCCTCCAAAAATCGCAAATCGCTGAGTACACCGGGTACGGTTCCCCGGTGTTTTTTGTTGGTCGGAAAGGAAGGGGGCGCTTCCAGGTAAATTTTGTCTGTAAGGATTTTGGTGTAGGCCAGTTCCGGCACATCGGTGAAATAGGTCAGGGCCAGTTCGATTTCTCCCCGCAGCAGGGCTGCGTCCAGCTTGCGGACCTGGGTTTCCGTCAGCAGCAGCTCCACCTTGGGGTATTTGGCCCGGAAGGTTTCCAAAATTTGGGGCAGCAGGTACTGGCCGGAAATGGCGGACAGCCCCAGGCGAATCTGGCCTTTTTGGGAATCCCGCATATCCTGGATTTCCCGGAGGACTTCCTGGTGCCGTTCCAGCATGGCTTGGCAGCAGGTCAGGTACACCTGTCCGGCCTGGGTCAGGGTAACCCCGCTTTGCCGCCGGATGAACAGCTCTGCCCCGGCTTCTGTTTCCAGGTCCCGGATGACCCGGCTCAGGGCGGGCTGGGAAATGAACAGCTGCCGGGCGGCCGTGGTGATATTCCCTGTCTGGGCGGTTTTTACAAAGTACTCCAGCTGTTTTTCGTTAAACATGGTTCCTCCTTCATAGGGCTTTGTTTTGCAAGAAACATAACATAAATACTATGGTAATATGATTATAATGGAATTTTACATTATTGTATAGGGGCGGTATACTAAAACCAGAAAGCAAGAGAAACAGGAGGAAAGAGCATGGCACATGTAAAGATTTTGGTTCCCTACGGAGCTGTTGGTTTGAACTGTTCGGACGAGGCTTTTGCCAATGGCCTGGCTCTGCAGCCGGATATTATCTGCTGCGACGCCGGGTCCACGGATTCTGGCCCCTACTACCTGGGGACGGGCAAGGGCAAGTATATGACGGCGGCGGTAAAGCGGGATTTGCGCCGGATGGTAAAAGGAGCCCATGCCCTGGGTGTGCCCATGGCCATTGGGTCAGCCGGAACCTGCGGCAGCAACGCCGGGGTGGATGAAGCGGTCCGCCTGATCCAGGAAATCTGCCAGGAAGAAAATATCCATGGCAAGAAAATCGTGAAAATCTACACGGAACAGGAGCCGGCCAAAATGGCAGCCTATTACAAGGCGGGCAAGGTCCAGGCCCTGGCCGGGGCTCCGGAAATTACCGCGGAGACCTTTGGGGAATGCGACCACATTGTGGCGCTCTCTGGAGCCGAACCCTTCCAAAAAGCCCTGGAAATGGGGGCGGACATCATTGTCTGCGGCCGCTCCACGGATACGGCCATTATGGCGTTCTATCCGCTGCTGAAGGGCTGCCACGAAGCCAGCTGCTGGCACGCCGCCAAAATTGCGGAATGCGGCGGCCTGTGCACTTCGGCCGGGCTGCAGGGCTGCGCCTTCCTGGAACTGGATGACAAGGGCTTCACCGTCCGGGCCATTGCTCCTGGAGCCACGGTAACGCCCTACTCCGTTTCCGCCCATTTGCTGTATGAGAATGCGGATCCCATCCATCTTGCGGAACCAGGAATCCAGATTGATGCTTCCCATACCACCTACACTGCTGTGGATGAAAAGACCGTGCGGGTGGAAGGCACGGTACTGACCCACAAGCCCTATACCATGAAACTGGAAGGCTCCGGCGCCGTGGGCTATCAGACCATTTCCCTGGTGGGTATCCGGGACCGGGAAATCCTGAAGGATCCCCTGCGCTTTGTGGAAGCCATCCGCCAGGAAGGTACCTCTAAGCTGACCTCCATGGGGGTGGCAGCAGCGTCCTACCACATTAACCTGAAACCCTATGGCTATAACGCCGTATCCGGCCAGCCGGTAAAGGAAGGCTATGTGCCGGAAGAAATTGGCCTTTTGCTGACGGTAACGGCGGATACCCAGGAACTTGCCACCCAGGTGGCCAAGGCCTTTAACCCGCTCCTGCTCCACTACAACCTGTTCCCGGAGCGGCAGATGCCTTCCTTTGGCTTTGCCTTCTCCCCGGCAGAAATAGAGCGGGGCAAGATTTACGAATTTAAGCTGTACCACACGGTTTCCCTGGAGGACCCGCTGGAATTGGTCACCTTCCAGGAAACTGAGGCATAAAGGAGGATTCTATGGCTACTCTTGGAGAAACAGTAAGATATTTAAGAAGCAAAAATGCCGGCCCTTTCTGGCTGACCGTGGATGCCTTCTGCTGCAGCAAGGAGGATACGGACCGGGTGGCAGATTGCTTTACCCGGAATCGGGAAACCATTGCCAAGATGTTTGCGGTAACCCCGGACCTAATCAAAATTTTTGCCCTGCCGGAGATTCAGGTGGTGAAATTGAGTTTTCCCCGCCGGCCGGTGGAAGGTTCCCGGGATGAACGGGATATGCACGGCGGCCAGCAGTATGTAAGCCTATTGGATTTGGAAGTCTAAACAACTAGTGATAAAAAACGGGAGTTTCTATAAAAACTTCCGTTTTTTTGTGCCTTCAAAAAGAATTTTCCCATTGGCGAGGAATTGCCGTATAATGGAAATATGATATGCAAGCAAGGTATCTGAAAAATATGCTACGGGAGGCGCTGGTATGGAGCAGGAACAACTGCAAAAGAATATTGAAACGGCGGCGGATTGGGTGAGCCAATCCCATAACATTGTGTTTTTTGGAGGCGCCGGAGTTTCCACGGAAAGCGGTATTCCGGATTTCCGCAGTGTGGATGGACTGTACAACCAGAAATATGCCTATCCTCCAGAAACCATTTTGAGCCATACTTTTTTTCAGGAACATACAGAGGAATTTTATCGGTTTTACCAGGATAAGATGCTGGCCCTGGAGGCCAAACCCAATGCAGCCCACCTGAAGCTGGCCCAGTGGGAGAAAAACGGGCGGCTCAAGGCTGTGATTACCCAAAATATCGATGGTCTGCACCAGGCAGCGGGCAGCCAAAATGTGCTGGAACTTCACGGCAGTGTCCACCGGAACTACTGTACCAAATGCGGCAAATTCTTTGATGCCCACTATATGAAGGCGGCCCAGGGAGTGCCTTACTGTGATGCCTGCGGCGGGCTAATCAAGCCGGATGTGGTGCTCTACGAGGAAGGACTGGATATGGACGTGCTGGAAAAGGCTGTGGCCTATATTGCCCAGGCAGACGTCCTGATTGTAGGCGGTACCTCGCTGGTGGTGTATCCGGCAGCTGGGCTGATCCGCTATTACAAGGGGCATAAGCTGATCCTGATCAACAAAGGCAGTACGTCCTACGACAGTACGGCCAACCTGATTATTCCCGCCAGCATTGGGAAAGTCCTGTCCGCACTGCCGGAATAGGTGATTTTTCCTAGGCTTTTGTGCTATAATGGGAGAAATGACGCAATTATTTTGGGGGTATAACTATGCTAGATTTGAAATTTGTTCGGGAAAATACGGACAAAGTACTTCAAGCCATCAAAAATCGTCAATCGAAGATGGACTTGGACGAATTCAAACAATTGGATCAAGAGCGCAGAGACCTGCTGCAGGAAGTAGAAGCTGACAAGAGCCAGCGGAATACGGTCAGCGCCCAGATCAGCCAAATGAAGAAAAACGGAGAAGATGCTACGGAGAAAATCCTGGCCATGCGCGCTTTGGGTGACAAAATCTCCGAAGGCGATAAAAAGCTGAAGGATGTGGAATCCCGTCTGCACGCCATTATGCTGACCATTCCCAATATGCCTGCAGCAGATGTTCCGGTAGGCAAGGACGATAGTGAAAACCCCGAAGTGCGGAAATGGGGCGAACTGCCGAAATACGATTTTGAACCGAAAAACCACTGGGAAATTGGCGAAAACCTGGGCATCCTGGATGCTGAACGGGCTGCCAAGGTTTCCGGTGCCCGGTTCTATTACTATATGGGTGCCGGTGCCCATCTGGAACGTGCGGTCTACAACTTCATGCTGGACCAGCATACCCAGAAGGACGGCTATACGGAAGTGATTCCTCCGTACATTGTCAGCGCCGCTACCATGACGGGTACGGGCCAACTGCCGAAATTCAAGGAAGATATGTACAAGGTGGAAAACCAGGATATGTACCTGATTCCTACCGCCGAAGTACCTTTGACCAACTACTACCGGGACGAAATCATTGATGGGTCCAAGCTTCCCATCTACGTAACGGCACTGACCCCCTGCTTCCGGGCTGAAGCCGGTTCTGCCGGCCGGGATACCCGGGGCCTGATTCGTCAGCACCAGTTCCACAAGGTAGAAATGGTGAAATATACCACTCCGGAAAGCAGCTATGACGAGCTGGAAAAACTCACCAATGATGCTGAGCGGATCCTCCAAGCCCTGAAACTGCCGTACCATGTGGTTTGCCTGTGCACCGGCGATCTGGGCTTCTCCGCTGCCAAGACCTACGATATTGAAGTTTGGTTCCCTGCCCAGGGCAAATACCGGGAAATCTCTTCCTGCTCCAACACGGAAGACTTCCAGGCCAGACGAGCCAATATCCGCTTCCGTCGGGACAGCAAGTCCAAACCGGAATACGTACATACCCTGAACGGCTCCGGGCTGGCAGTAGGCCGTACCGTAGCTGCCATTTTGGAAAACTACCAGCAGGCCGATGGTTCTGTGGTGGTGCCGGAAGTGCTGCGTCCGTACATGGGCTGCGACGTCATTAAGGGTATCTGAGCAAAAATTTTCTAATTGGATAAATATACAGCGTCTGCCTTCCGGGGCAGGCGCTGTTTTTTCTTCTAGGGGAGGTAGGACGCCCTCGGAGTTCTTCTTATGCGCTATTTCGAGGAATTTACGCATTTAAGGGTATTAAGTGACTTAAAAATGAACTATGCATATTTTTCGTGAAACTCCTTTAAAGTCCTCAAAACTCCTTTGTTTTCCTCAATTTTCCTCTTGTACTTTCCCTGATTTGCTGTATAATGATAACGAAATTTGCACAGGCCCTGCTGGGCCAAAGGGGGATGTTACATGAACGAACAAAGTTTTTTCCAATTGTCCCAAGAAGCCGTAACCAGTCTGGCAGAACGTTTTGAGACTCCGCTGCTGGTGCTTTCCCTGGACCAGGTGGAGAAAAACTATGATCTGCTGCAGGCTCATATTCCGCAGCTAAAAATTCATTATGCCATGAAAGCCAATCCGGATCTGCGGATCCTGGAATTGCTGATCAATAAAGGCTCCAGTTTTGACGTAGCTAGTGACGGGGAAATCCGCACCCTTTCCCAATTGGGCGTGGCCGGGGACCGGATGATCTACGCCAACCCCATTAAGATTGATGCCGGTTTTAAGGCCTGTGCCGATGCCGGTGTAACCCATATGACCTTTGACAGTGAATCGGAAATCCAAAAGATTGCCCAGCATTGCCCGGGAGCCACGGTTCTCCTGCGGCTGCGCATCGATAACCCCAAGGCCCATGTGGACCTGAACAAGAAATTTGGCGCACCCCTGGAAAAGGCGCTGGACCTGATGCTGAAGGCCCAGGCTGCGGGCCTGGATATGGCCGGGGTGGCCTTCCATGTGGGCAGCCAGACGGTGGTGGCGGATCCCTATCTGCTGGCCCTGGATATTACCAAAAAACTCATGCAGCAGGCCCGGGCCAAGGGTCTTACCATGCGCATTTTGGATATTGGCGGAGGTATGCCCATTCCGGAAACCGGCGTCCACTACAACCTGTCCGCTCTGCTGGACCAGATAGCAGCCCGGCTAAATGAAGACTTCTCCGACCTGGAAATCTGGGCCGAACCGGGCCGGTACCTGTGCGGTACGGCCATGAACCTGATTACCCGGGTTATCGGCGTCAATGAACGCAATGGCCAGACCTGGTATTTCCTGGACGACGGCATTTACGGCACGTTTTCCGGGGTAATCTTTGACCAATGGGATTTCAAACTGATCAGCTTCAAAAACAGCGGAAAAAAGATTCCGGCTACTTTTGCCGGCCCCAGCTGTGACTCCCTGGATATTATGTTCCGGGGAAAGCTGACGGAACCCCTGGAAGTGGGGGATCTGCTGCTGGTGCCGGTATGCGGGGCGTATACTTCTGCTTCCGCCACCACCTTCAATGGCTTTAAGAAAGCCCGGATTGTGGTCTGGGAAGAAGTCCAGGCGGAGCTGGGCCTGGAAAAAATGCAGCTGGCGGTATAAGCTTTCCCCTAGAGCCCTTTTTGCCGAAGTATCCGGCAGAAAGGGCTTTTTGTTTTCGGGTTTCTTTTGAGGCTTTGCCATTCTTGTGTTACAATAGTAGCATCTGTATCGGAGATCAATCATAACAGATAGAAATAAGGAGAGATGATTCATGAGTTCTACCAATTTGGAAATGGGTATTGTAGGGTTGCCCAACGTAGGAAAAAGTACACTATTCAATGCCATTACCAAGGCAGGTGCTGAAGCAGCCAACTACCCGTTCTGTACCATAGAGCCCAACGTAGGGGTGGTGGACGTACCGGATGCGCGCCTGAAGGTGCTCAGCGAGATGTTCCATTCCAAGAAGATTGTGCCTGCCGGCATGCGTTTTGTGGATATTGCCGGGCTGGTGAAAGGTGCATCCAAGGGAGAAGGCCTGGGCAACAAGTTCCTGTCCCACATCCGGCAGACGGACGCCATTGCTGAAGTGGTGCGCTGCTTTGAAGACGGAAACATTACCCACGTGGAAGGTTCCATTGACCCGGTCCGGGACGTGGAAATCATCAATACGGAGCTGTGCCTGGCGGACCTGGATTCCGTGGACAAGCAATTGGTGAAGGTTCAGAAGCTGATGAAATCCGGGGACAAGAAAGCCGCTGCCCGGGCAGAAGTGCTGAAAAAGATTTCTGCCGGCCTGGGCGACGCCGTGCCTGCCCGCCGGATGGAACTCACCGAGGACGAAAAGGACGCGGTAAAGGAACTGGATCTTTTGACCCTGAAGCCCATTCTGTACGTAGCCAATGTGTCCGAGGAAGAAGCGGCTGATGCTTCCGGCAATCCCTATGTGAAAGCCCTGGAAGATTATGCGGCCCAGGAACATGCCCAGGTTATCGTGATTTCTGCCAAGGTGGAAGAAGAAATTGCCGAACTGCCGGAAGCGGAAGCCAAGGAATACCTGGAAATGGAAGGGCTGACGGAAGCAGGTCTGGACCGGCTGATCAAAGCCGGCTTTAAGCTGCTGGGCTTACAGACTTTCCTTACCGCCGGGGAAATGGAATCCCGGGCCTGGACCATTGTCCAGGGCTCTACCGCTCCCCAGGCTGCTGGTAAGATTCATTCCGATTTTGAAAAAGGGTTTATTCGGGCGGAAATCGTCTCCTACGAGGATCTGGTTAAATGCGGTTCCAAACAGGCTGCCAAGGAAAAAGGCCTGGTACGGCTGGAAGGCAAGGACTACATCATGCAGGATGGGGACGTGGTGGAATTCCGCTTTAACGTATAAGGGAGATGACAACCATGCTGTATGATACCCATACCCATGCCGACTATTCCTGTGATGCAGAGATGACCCTGCCCCAGGCCATCGAACGGGCCAAGGCGTTAAATATCGGGCTCATTCTGACGGAGCACTGGGACCGGTATTACCCCACCAATCCGGAAATGTTCCTGTTCGATATTGACGATTATTTCCGGAAGAATACCCCCTACCGGACGGAACAGATTTTGCTGGGCATCGAAGTGGGCCTTCAGCCCCAGGCCATTGAGGAAGACCGGAAAATGACCGCCGCCCATCCCTTTGACGAGGTGGTGGGGTCCATGCACTGCTTTTTGGGGAAGGATATGTACGAACCTTCCACCTATGAGGGAATGACCAAGGAGCAGGCCGTCCGGGATTATCTGGAAGACTCCGTGCGCTGCCTAGAGCTGCACCCGGATTTTGATTCCTACGGCCATTTGGACTATATCTGCCGGTATATGCCCTACCCGGATCCCAATCTGTATTACAAGGACAATCCGGAGCTGTGGGATAAGGTTTTCACCCTGCTGATTGAGCAGGACAAGGCCCTGGAAATCAACACCCGGCGTCTGGGCAACCCCCAGGTGATTCCGCCCTTGCAGGAGCTGTACAACCGGTTTGCCCAGCTGGGGGGCCGCTACGCTACCTTGGGCAGCGATGCCCATTATCCGGAGCACGTAGGCCGGGATTTGGCGGTGGGCAAGGCCATTGCCGATGCGGCAGGTTTGCAGCTGGTATACTACAAAGAACGGAAACGGCAGCTTTGCCAAGAATAAAAGCAGCAGGGGCCTTCGGGTCCCTGTTTTTTTCTGCCATTTTTGGCTGCTGCCATACAATTGTCACGGCTCCTTGCTTGTTTTACGGGGCCTAGCCTGATATAATACACTAGTATCATCCTGTTTAAAAGGTGGGGAAGTGTATGGGCCGTATGCGGCTGGGAATTTTTGGCGGGACCTTTGACCCGATCCATAAGGGACATCTGGCAATTGCTGAAGCCATGCAGCAGCAGCTGAAGCTGGACCGAATCCTGTTTATCCCGGATTACCTGCCGCCCCACAAATTGCAGCAGCAGTGTTCCCCTTCGCCGGATCGCCTGGCCATGACCCTATTAGGGATTCAGGGGCATCCGCTTTTTACGGTTTCGGACCGGGAGCTGCGCCGGCGGGGCGTTTCCTATACGGTGGACACCCTGCACCAGCTGTACCGCCGTTACCATAGGTATTATGACCTGTACTTTCTCATTGGGGCGGATTCCGCCGAACAGCTGCCTACCTGGCACCGGATTCGGGAGGCCATGCGCTGCAGCATTTTTGCGGCAGCGGCCCGGCCTGGTTTTGCCCCTTACAAGGAAAAGGTGACGAGAGCGCTGGCCCGGCAGGGCCTTACCCGGCTTGTGTGGGTGGATACGCCGGAAATCGATATTTCTTCAACCCAGATCCGCCAGCGGGTCCGGGCAGGACAAGCCATTGGGGACCTGGTTCCCCAGGCAGTAGCCGATTACATCAGACAAAGAGAGCTCTACCAGGGGTAGGGGTCTCTGTCTTTCTTTATAAGGAAGTGAGGGCAATATGGAACTGGAAGAAATGAAGCGGCGGCTGGCAAAAGAGCTGCCGGAAAAACGGTTTAAACATAGTGTGGCAGTTTGTGAAACCGCCATCCGCCTGGCCCGGATTCACGGGGTGGACGAAAAGAAGGCCGCCATTGCCGGCCTGATCCATGACAGCGGGCGGCAGATTCCCACCCGGGATTTTATCGCCAAGGCTGAAGAACTGGGCATTGACCTGGACGAAATTGAACGCTGTCAGCCCATCCTGATCCATTCCAAACTGGGCAAATACTACGCCCAGCACGAATTTGGGGTAACGGATCCGGATATTTTGAATGCCATCCGGTACCATACCACAGGCGCTGCCCATATGAGCCCCCTGTGCATGGTCATCTACCTGGCGGATTTATTGGAGCCGGCCCGGGATTTCCCCAAAGTGGAGGAAATGCGGAAAATGGCCAAAAAGAGCTTGGAAACTACCATGCTGGCGGCCTACGCCAATACCATGGAATACCTGCTGGGTTCCCAGCTGCTGATTCACCCGGACTGCCTGGCCGGCTACAACGAACTGGCCATCCAGCTGAAAAAACCAAAGAATAACAGGAGTTGACTATGACAGAAGAGAACAATGCTGGCAAGCCGCATTACAAGAAGCGGCTGCGTAAAGGGCGATTGTTTTTTTGCCTTGTTCTGATTCTGGCCCTTTTTGGCAGCTGTTTTGCTGCCGGCATGAGAATCTACAACCGCTTTTTTCGGACCGATCCAGTGGCGGTGCAGACAGAAAAGGAAGACCACCTGTCCGAGGAAGCCTTTTCTGAACGCATCAACCTGCTGCTTTTGGGTACGGATGATGGGGACAGCGAAGACTTTGACAAGAATGCCCCCAAGCGGACGGATGCCATGCTGCTGGTGAGCTTTGACCCGGCGAGGAACCGGGTGTCCGTGCTGAGCCTGCCCCGGGATACCCGGGTGCATATTCCCGGCCACAGCGGCTATGATAAAATCAACGCCGCCTATGCCTACGGCGGGGTGAAGCTGGCCAAGCAGACGGTTTCCAACCTGCTCCAGGTGCCCATCGATTTTTATATGCAGGTGGACTGGCAGGGCTTTATCAAAGTGGTGGATATGCTGGGCGGTGTGGACCTGGACGTGGAAAAGAATATGAACTACGAGGATCCCTATGCGGACCTGGAAATCCACCTGAACAAGGGCTTCCAGCACCTGGACGGGAAAAAGGCCGGGGAGTATGTGCGGTTCCGGCATGACGAAATGGGCGATATTGGCCGGGTGGAGCGGCAGCAGAAGTTCCTGAAGGCCCTGTCCAAGCAGGCCTTTACCATGGGCAACATGATGAAGATGCCCATGCTGATTTCCACGGCTACCCGCTACGTCCATACGGATATGGATTTCCTCAGCATGGTGAAGGCAGCCAACTGTCTGAGAATGTTTGGCGAAAACGGGGTCCAGTCTGCCAGTCTGGAAGGCGATTTTGCCACCATTGGCGGGGTGAGCTATTGGGTGACTACCCGGAGCAAGATTGGGGCAACCCTGGATGAACTGAAAATCCCTCATAAGCGGATTACTGAAGATTAATGTGATGATGGATGCGAGAAGTGAAGTAAGGAGTGATTGTATGACAGAAAAAGAATTGGCCAACAAGATTGCGGCAGCTGCTGCAGACAAAAAAGCACAGGATATCCTGCTGCTGAACATGACCGGAATTTCCCCGGTAACGGATTATTTCATGATCTGTTCCGCTTCCAGCACCACCCAGGTGCGGGCCATTGCGGACAATATTGAGGACAAGCTGGCCGAACAGGGCCGCCTGCCCATGCATAAGGAAGGCTATGCCGAAGGCAGCTGGATTCTGCTGGATTACGGCGACTGCGTAGCCCATATTTTCCGGGAAGCAGAACGGAATTTCTACAACCTGGAACAGCTGTGGGCAGATGCTCCCAGCGAAAGTTATACGGAGACAGAAGCATGATGAACAAGAAAGAACCCGTAACGGTCAAGACCGTTGGCCGCTACCGGGTAGGTGATGTATGCGAAATGAAGGCCGTGCGGATTGGCGAAGCCGGCGCATTTCTGGATGCAGGCACCGGCAATACCTCCGACGATATCCTGCTGCATAAGCACCAGCAGACGGCTCCGGTTAAGGCCGGAGATGTGGTAAAGGTGTATTTGTACCTGGATACCAAGGGGAGAATGACCGCCAGCATGAAGCTTCCCAAAATGCGGGAAGGCCAGCTGGGGTACGTGAAGGTCCTGTCCGTAACCCGGAAGGGCGGCTTTGTGGACATTGGGGCTGAACGGGGCATTTTCCTGCCCTACAGCGAAATGCGGGGCCATGTGTCTCCGGGGCAGCTGGTGTGGGTAAAACTGTACCGGGACAAAAGCGGCCGGCAGGCCGTTACCATGCGGGTGGAAGACGACATGATTCGGGCTTCCGTGCCTGCCAAGGACGTAAAAGTTGGGGACCAGCTCACCGGGACGGTGTACAACATCCTGCCGGAAGGGTTCTTCCTGTTGACGGAACGGCGGTACCTGGCCTTCATCCACCGGGATGAGGTGCCGGGGGGGCGGCTGGACTTTGGCCAAAAGGTTACCGGCCGGGTTACCTTCGTCCGGGAGGACGGACGGGTGGACATGTCACTGCGGGAAGTTAAGGAAAAGGCCATGGTAACGGACAGTGAACGGATCCTGGCCCTTTTGGAAAAACGCCAGGGAACCATGCCTTACACGGACGATACGCCGCCGGAAATTATCCAGGCTGCCTTCTCTATTTCCAAAGCTGCCTTCAAGCGGGCTCTGGGCCGGCTGATGAAGGAAGGCAAGGTAAAGCAGGAGAATGGCTGGACCACGCTGATTCAGCCAGATTCTAAAAAATAGGCTTGACAAAAAACGAAAGTGCATTGTATAATAAGCAAGTCGTTGGGGGCATAGCTCAGCTGGGAGAGCGCTTGCATGGCATGCAAGAGGTCAGGAGTTCGATCCTCCTTGTCTCCACCAATGAAAAAATCAGGGTGCTGTGAATGATCACAGCACCTTTTTTGTACCAGAAAAAGTCCGGGGCATCCCGGCATCTGTAAGGAAAGAAGGGATACCATGTGGAAGCGTATTGCTCTTTTGGCAGCGGCTCTTTTGGTGATTGCCGGCAGCCTGGCCTTTGCCGCTGAACGGACTAGCCGCAAACCCGTTGTGGTGGTGTTGTACCAGAACCATGCGGAAACCGATTACAATAAGGCTATCGACAAGAAGTTTATGAAAAACTTCAAGGCGGCCCTGCCAGCATCTACCTACGTGTGGGTGGATGGGAAAAACGTGATGAAAAAGCTTCAGGAACAGGGCATCGACGATATCTACACCGCTGAGCGCAGCGACATTATCCGGGCCCTGGGCAATGAACCGGTGGATTACGTGCTTTACGCGGAAGCCCAGCCCTTCATTCGGAAGGAAAAAAGCTCCTGGTTCAGCCACGGTATTGAAATGACCACCCAGGTTCCCTTTAAGATTGTAGACGTGGCCGGGGACAAGTACCTGTACAGCGGCCGGCTGTCCATCAAGGCGGACAGCACCACCTTTATTGGCGGCATAGGCAACCGGGGTGTGGTCATGGAAGCGGTGGACAAGGCCAATCAAAGAATCAGTGAGATTATCGCCCAGCGCATGCCCAAAACGGTTACCTCCGGAGAAAAAAGCCGCAGCCGGGCAGCAGCCCGTCAGGCAGCCCTCCAGGAGATGCCCCTGGAAGTCGTAGAATAACAATATAAGAAAAAGAGAGAATTCCTAGTAAACATTAGGCAATTCTCTCTTTTCTTTTGGAGAATTATATAGTAAGATTATAGGAAATAGCAAGGCTGTTTGGCAGCCTAAGGGAGGCATTATGAAAATTTCAACTAAAGGGCGGTATGCCCTGCACCTGATGATTGACCTGGCGCTCAACGGCACAGATTCGTATGTCCCTATCAAAAGTGTCTCACAGCGGCAGGAAATCTCAGAAAAATATCTGGAACAGATTATCACCCAACTGTCCCGGGCAAAATTGGTAAAAAGCGCCCGGGGGGCCCAAGGCGGCTACCGCCTGGTGCGGGAACCCAAGGACTATACGGCAGGAGAAATCATCCGGGCGGTGGAAGGTTCCCTGGCGCCGGTGGCTTGTCTGGAACCGGGCCACGAAATTTGCAGCCGGGCAGAGCAATGTGTTACCCTGGACCTGTGGAAAGAGATTCAGGATGCAGTGGACACCATTGTGGACCATACCACGTTGGCAGACCTGGTAGAAAAACAGAAGCAGAAATTGCAGAAAATGGCAGCAGCCCAAGGCTAATCCCTTGCGCTGCTGTTTTTTTCGTATTATAATAGGGCTCATGGGGCATTAGCTCAGCTGGGAGAGCGCAAGGTTCGCAATCTTGAGGCCAGGAGTTCGATCCTCCTATGCTCCACCAATTTGGGTGGCAAGATCCGTTTCCGAGGGAAGCGGATTTTTTTATTTGGCCTAAAGCTGCTTGGAACTTCCTGGGGAAATTTTTAAAAATGTTGTAAAAACAACGTACTTTCCCCCTGGAGTCTGTTAAGCTACAGTCAAAAGGGCAGGGCGGCAGCCTCCACGGGGAAGCGGTCCTGCTGACCAGGAAAGAAACAGGGGAGTGTTATTATGAAATTTAAAGTCAATGAAAATTGTATCGGCTGCGGTCTTTGTGAAGGAACCTGTCCCGCCGTTTTCCATATGACGGATGCAGGTGTGGCTGAGGCCATTCCGGATGCCGTACCGGCAGATCAGGAAGGGGCTGCCCAGGATGCCATGAACGGCTGTCCTGCTGGGGCCATTGAACAAGTGGACTAAGGGGAAACCCAACCGCATACCCGGGCAGAAAGCAGTTTTCCGCCCCAGGGGCTTGGAGCTTTGCGCTCCCGGCCCCTTTTTCTTGTGCTGGAGGGCGGCATTAGGTATAATAAGAGAAACCAAGGTTGGTTAGCAAATAAGAGGAGAAAAGACACATGCTTACATTGGACGAATTATATAAGGAAATGCTGAAGCGGGCCGCCGAAGGCAAGGATCCCAAAAAGGTGGACAACGGGGATCCCCGGATGATTGCCTGCCTGGCCCATCCTGAAAATACCCCGGTGGTTTGGCGGACCAAGCCCTGCCTGTGCCCTCCGGAGGAGCAGGACAAATGTACGGACCGCTGCACCTGGGGCGCTTTGGAAAAGGGCCCGGACGGCGTTCAGGTCAACGATGACAAATGCGTGGGCTGTGAAGCCTGTGTGGACGCCTGCAAGCTGGAAGCCCTGAAAACCAAAAAGGACATCATTCCGGTGGTGGAAGCCCTGAAAAAGGCTACGACCCCCATTTATGCCCTGGTGGCACCGGCTTTTTCCGGCCAGTTTGGTCCGGACGTTTCCCCGGGCAAGCTGCGCACGGCCTTAAAGATCCTGGGCTTTTCCGGGATGCTGGAAGTGGCGGTATTTGCGGATATCCTGACGCTGAAGGAAGCCTTGGAATTTGACAAGAAAATCAAAAGTGAGGACGACTTCCAGCTGACCAGCTGCTGCTGCCCTATGTGGATTGCCATGATCAAGCGGCTGTACCACCAGCTGCTGCCCAATGTGCCCGGTTCTGTTTCTCCCATGATTGCCGGGGGCCGGACCATTAAGGTGCTCCATCCCGATGCCATTACGGTATTTATTGGACCCTGCATGGCCAAAAAAGCGGAAATGAAGGAACCCGACCTGAAGGGCGCCATTGACTACGTGCTTACCTACGAGGAACTCCGGGATCTGTTCTCCACTACGGAACTGGATCTGGCCAGCCTGCCGGAAGAAGATGTACCCCATGCTTCCCGGGCGGGCATCTGCTATGCCTTTGCCGGCGGGGTGGCGGAAGCGGTATCCCGTACGGTCCATCAGCTGAACCCCAACCGGAAAATCCAGATCAAGACCCGCCGGGCCGACAGTGTGCCGGAATGCCGGGCCATGATTGACGATATCTTGAAGGGCAACCGGGAAGGAAACTTCTTTGAAGGTATGGGCTGCAAGGGCGGCTGCGTAGGCGGCCCCAAGGCTCTTATCAGCAAGGAAGAAGGCAAGGCCAATGTGGAAGCCTATGGGCGCCAGGCCATGGCCAAGACTCCCGGGGATAATCCCTACGTGATTGAGCTTTTGAAAAAATTGGGTTTCCCCACAGTAGAGGAATTCCTGACCAAGAGCGATTTGTTTGACCGGAAAATGGACTAAGCAAAAGCACCTGCTGGCGAAAGCCGGCAGGTGCTTTTTTGGGCTGCGTCCGTGGGGACTACCTGGTTTTATTTGTGGGCGGCCTGGACCGTCCGGACCAGGCCTTTCAGCCAGTCCTGGTGACCGATGTTCATGGTGTCGGGTTCGGAGTTGTGGAGCTCTTTGGCGGGTTCGCCTTTTTGGGATTCCTGGGTCAGGATCCGCACCCGGTTTTGGGGCAGGTCTTCAATAAGCCAGGCGTGGATTACATCCAGGCGATGGGCGGCATCCCCTTCAGCCCAGCCATGCCAGGCCAGACGGCCGGGCTGCCCCTCACTGGGAGCAGCGAATTCGACGATTTCCGCCTCAATGGGGAACCCGAAGGTCTTAAAGGAGAAGCGGGTATGGGGGGACAGGAGAGGGCCGGCTTCATTGTAAAAGTGGACGTCGGAAGCGTTTTTGTAGTAGCTGTTCCACAGACTGGTATCCAACAGGGTGGAGAAGACTTCCGCAGCGGTAAGATTTTGGACGATGACCTCGTTGGAAGCAAAGTTGTCCGTGGTGCCGGGCAGGTAGTCCTGGGGCCATTGAATTTCATGCAGCATAATAATTTCCTCCTTATAGGGCAGCCCAGGGGGCTGTAGGTTTTCTGGAAGTATCATAGCGCAAAACTTTATAAAAATGAAGAATGCACTTTTTTGTATGATAGTACCTAAAAAGATACTATAGAAAAAGGAATAATTGACAACAACTATTTTTTTATGCTACAATTTTAACAATTTGAAAGGAACCGAAAGAGTCTTTTCAAAGCAATTTTTAGGACCACCTTCCTGGAAGGTTAAGGCCATACGGACAGCCGGGTCCACTGCCGATTTTGGCGGCAACTGGTTTGCAGCCTTATTGATTGAGTTGAAAGCTCAAATTTTATAAGTTGGTTACTTCATAACCGCAATGCGTCTGTGCGCAGACTTGTGAAACGGTCAATAAGAGTAGTAAAAGTTGAATTGCTATATAGACTCTGATCTCCGTCCTGAAACCGATTGAATTTGCAGGGACTCTGTCTTTCGTAAATTTTTTGCTGCAGGAAATTCACGCAAGCTGCCAAGGGGGCAGCTTGCTTTTTTGTTTTGAGGAAATACCAGGGGAGGGAAAACATGTTGGAAAAAAAGACTAAGTTGGATCAGAATCGGGCGCCCATTTACGAAGCCCTGGAACGCTTTCGAAAAATGCGGGTGGTTCCCTTTGATGTACCTGGCCACAAGCGGGGCCGGGGCAATCCGGAACTGACGGAATTTCTGGGAGAAAAGTGTGTTGGGGTGGATGTAAACAGTATGAAGCCCTTGGACAACCTGTGTCATCCGGTTTCCGTCATCCGGGAAGCGGAAAAGCTGGCTGCCGATGCCTTCGGAGCAGCCCAGGCTTTCCTGATGGTGGGCGGTACCACCAGCGCGGTGCAGTCCATGATTCTCTCCACCTGTAAACGGGGGGATAAGATTATCCTGCCCCGAAATGTCCATAAAAGTATGCTGAACGCCCTGGTGCTGTGCGGGGCTATTCCGGTGTACGTAAATCCAGATGTGGATGTGCGGCTGGGCATCAGCCTGGGCATGAAGCGGGAAGCGGTGGCCAAGGCCATCCAGGAAAATCCCGATGCAGTGGCCGTGGTGGTGAACAACCCCACCTATTACGGCATTTGCAGCGACCTGAGAGCCATTGTGGATATGGCCCACAAGGCGGGGATGCTGTGCCTGGTGGATGAAGCCCACGGCACCCACTTTTATTTTGGCAGCGGCCTGCCGGTGTCCGGCATGGCAGCCGGGGCCGATATGGCAGCCATTTCCATGCACAAAAGCGGCGGCAGCCTGACCCAGTCCAGCTTCCTTTTGACCGGGCCCAAGGTGCATGCCGGCTATGTGCGGCAGATCATCAACCTGACCCAGACCACCTCCGGCAGTTACCTGCTTATGTCCAGCCTGGATATCAGCCGTCGCCGGCTGGCCCTGAAGGGCAAGGAAATCTTCCACAAGGTGGTGGATATGGCGGAATACGCCCGGCAGGAAATCAACCAGATTGGCGGCTACTATGCTTTTGGCCGGGAATTGATGAACGGCAATTCGGTTTTTGACTTTGACAGCACCAAGCTGAGCATCCATACCCTGGATATTGGCCTGGCAGGCATCGAAGTGTACGATATTCTCCGGGACGAGTACGATATCCAGATAGAGTTTGGGGATATCGGCAACATCCTGGCCTACCTGTCCATGGGGGACCGAATCCAGGAATTGGAACGGCTGGTCAGCGCCCTGGCGGAAATCCGCCGCCGCTACCAGAAGGATCCTAACGGCATGCTGAGCCAGGAATATGTGGAGCCGGTGGTGGTGATGAGCCCCCAGGAAGCGTTCTACGCCCCCAAGGAAAGCCTGCCTTTGGAAAAATGCGAAGGGCGGGTGTGCAGCGAATTTGTGATGTGCTATCCTCCGGGCATTCCTCTCTTGGCCCCTGGAGAAAAAATTACAGGAGAAATCCTGCGGCATATTGAGTACGCCAAAGAGAAGGGCTGCAGCATGACCGGGTCTGAAGATCCGGAGCTGAAGCACCTGAATGTACTGGCCTAAGCCAGAAGGAGCGCAATTATGGAAATGTGGTTTAGCGAATTTCATACCCCGGACGTGAAGCACAGCATCCGGGTCAACCGTCACCTGTTTTCCAAGCAGAGTGATTTTCAGCGAATCGATATTTTTGAAACCCCGGAATTTGGCCGGGTACTGACCCTGGACGGAAACGTGATGCTCACCGAACGGGACGAATTTATTTACGATGAAATGATTACCCACGTGCCCATGGCGGTGCACAAGGGCATCAAGGATATCATGGTCATCGGCGCCGGGGACGGGGGCGTGGTCCGGGAACTGACCCGCTACGACCGGGTGCAGAAGATTGACCTGGTGGAAATGGATCCCATGGTGGTGGAAGCCTGCCGGAACTACCTGCCGGGCAACGCCTGCCGGATGGATGACCGCCGGGTGCATATCTATTTTGAAAATGCCCTGAAATTCATCCGCCACTGCGAAAATTCCTACGACCTGATTATTGTGGATTCCACGGACCCCTTTGGCCCGTCGGAAGGGCTGTTTACCCGGGAATTTTACGGCAGCTGCTACAACGCCCTTCGGGAGGACGGCATTATGGTCAACCAGCAGGGCAGTCCCTTCTACAAGGAAGATGCCATTGCCATGCAGCGGAGCCACCAGCGGATTGTCAGCACCTTCCCCATCAGCAAGGTGTACCAGGCCCATATCCCCACCTATGCAGCCGGCTACTGGACCTTTGGCTTTGCCAGCAAGAAGTACCATCCCATCAATGACCTGGATGCCCCGGCCTGGGAAGCCCTGAACATGCACACCCGGTACTATACCACCCGGCTGCACGTAGGCGCATTTTGGCTGCCGGCCTTCCTGGAGGAAATGCTGCAGGAGGTGGAGAATAAAGATGCTGAAGACTAATGTAGAAACCTTCCTGGCCTGTGATACGCCCTATGAAGAAGCCAGAATCGTCCTGTTTGGGGCACCCTTTGACTCTACCACCAGCTTTCGGCCCGGCGCCCGCTTTGGTTCTGCGGCTATCCGCCACGAAAGCTTTGGGCTGGAAACCTACAGCCCCTACCAGGACGCGGACCTGGAAGACTGCAAGGTCTTTGACAGCGGGGACCTGGAATTATGCTTTGGCAGTTCCGAAGCGGCGCTGAAAGATATTGAGGACCGGACTCGGACCATTGTCCAGGACGGGAAACTGCCCTTTATGCTGGGCGGGGAACATCTGGTGACGTTAGGAGCTTTCCGGGCCGTACAGGAAAAGTATCCGGAGCTGCATATCATTCATTTTGATGCCCATACGGACCTGCGGGAGGATTATCTGGGGGCAAAACTCAGCCATGCCTGTGTAATCCGCCGCTGTTATGATATGATAGGAGATGGAAGAATCCATCAGTTTGCCATTCGCAGCGGGGAACGCTCCGAGTGGGTTTTTGCCAGGGAACATACGGACCTGCATCCTTTCAGCTTCGGCGGTTTGGAAAAACTGGTCCGGGAACTGGAACAAAGCCAGGTGCCGGTGTATTTCACCATCGACCTGGACTGCCTGGATCCTTCGGTGTTCTGGGGAACCGGTACGCCGGAAGCCGGCGGGGTCAGCTTTATGCAGCTGCTGAATGCCCTGCGGCTGGTAAGCCGGACCCGGGTAGTAGGCTGTGATGTCAACGAATTGGCACCCATGCTGGATGCCAGCGGGGCTTCCACGGCAGTGGCCTGCAAAGTGGTGCGGGAACTGCTGCTGGCCCTGGAAAAAAAGAATCTGAAATAAGCAGGTTAGGACGAAAGGAGCTTGAACTATGAGTAGAGTACTGGTAATTGGCTGCGGGGGTGTGGCTTCGGTAGCCATTCAAAAATGCTGCCAGCTGGATGAGGTATTTACGGAACTGTGCATTGCCAGCCGGACCAAGGCCAAATGCGATGCTCTGGCTGCCAAACTGGCAGGCAAAACCAAGACGAAAGTGACCACCGCCCAGGTAGATGCGGACGATGTACAGCAGGTGATTGACCTGATCAACAGCTACAAGCCGGAGCTGGTCATGAACATTGCCCTGCCCTATCAGGATCTGACCATTATGGATGCCTGCCTGGCCTGCGGCGTGAACTATATGGATACGGCCAACTATGAGCCGGAAAATACCGATGACCCCAAATGGCGGGCCATTTACGAAAAACGCTGCAAGGAAGAAGGCTTCTCCGCCTACTTCGACTACAGCTGGCAGTGGGCCTACAAGGAAAAATTTGCCAAGGCTGGCCTGACGGCGCTTTTGGGCTGCGGCTTTGACCCGGGGGTTACCCAGGCTTACTGTGCCTATGCCAAAAAACATGAATTCGATACCATCGATACCATCGATATCCTGGACTGCAACGGCGGCGACCACGGCTATGCCTTCGCCACCAACTTCAACCCGGAAGTAAACCTGCGGGAAGTTTCTGCTCCTGGCAGCTACTGGGAAAATGGCCACTGGGTGGAAATCCCGGCCATGAGCATCAAACGGGAATATAATTTTGACCAGGTAGGGGAAAAGGATATGTACCTGCTCCACCACGAGGAAATCGAAAGCCTGGCGGTAAACATTCCGGAAGTGAAGCGGATTCGCTTCTTTATGACCTTCGGCCAGAGCTATCTGGACCATATGCGCTGTCTGGAAGACGTGGGCATGCTGTCCACCACCCCGGTGGAATTTGAAGGCCACGAAATTGTCCCCATCAAATTCCTGAAAGCCCTGCTGCCGGATCCTGCCAGCCTGGGTCCCCGTACCCACGGCAAGACCAACATCGGCTGCATTTTCACCGGCAAGAAAGACGGCAAGGAAAAAACCTACTACATCTACAATGTCTGTGACCATCAGGAATGCTACAAAGAAGTGGGCAGCCAGGCCATCAGCTACACCACCGGTGTACCGGCTATGTGCGGCGCTCTCATGATGCTCACCGGCAAATGGATCAAACCGGGCGTGCATACGGTTGAAGAAATGGATCCGGATCCGTTCCTGGCAGCCCTGGACCAATACGGCCTGCCCAAACAGGAAAACCACAATCCGGTACTGGTAAAATAATGGAACCAAAGGAAAAAGAAAATCGGCCAGCTTTCGCCGGCCTAAGGGGAAACTCCCCAGAAAAAATGTTTGGGAATCTGATAACTCCCTGTTATATCCTGGACGAGGCAGCTCTCCGCCATAATGGGGAGATTTTGGCCGGCTTGGCCCAACGTACGGGGGTCCGGGTGCTGCTGGCCCAGAAAGCGTTCTCCGACTATGCCCTGTACCCGGTGCTGGCCCCGTACCTGGCCGGCACGGAAGCCAGCGGTCTTTACGAGGCCCGGCTGGGGGCGGAAGAAATGCCGGGCAAGGAAGTCCATGTATTTTGCGGCGCTTACCGGGAGGACCAGCTGGAAGAAATGCTTCGCTATGCGGACCATCTGGTGTTCAATTCTCCCCGGCAGCTGGCAGCCTTTGGCCCTCGGGCCAAAGCTGCCGGCAAAAGTGTAGGGCTGCGGATCAATCCGGAATGTTCTACCCAGGAGGGCCATGCCATTTATGATCCCTGCGCTCCCGGCAGCCGGCTGGGCACCACCCTGGAACAGTGGCAGAAGTGGATGACCCCGGACCTGGTGGACCTTTTGGACGGGCTCCATTTCCATACCCTGTGCGAACAGGATGCCGATGACCTGGAAAAGACCCTGCAAGCGGTAGATGAGAAATTTGGCTTTGTGCTGCCCCGGCTGAAGTGGCTGAATATGGGCGGGGGCCATCATATTACCCGGCCCGGCTACCATGTGGAGCAGCTGGAAAAATGCATCCGCTATGCCCAGGACAAGTGGCAGGTCCAAGTGTATCTGGAACCGGGGGAAGCCTGTGCCCTGAACGCCGGCTACCTGGCCACTCGGGTGTTGGACGTACTGGAAAACAGTGGCGTGAAGCTGGCTATTTTGGATTCCAGTGCCGCCTGCCATATGCCGGATGTACTGGAAATGCCCTACCAGCCGCCTTTGTACGGGGCCGGCAAGGCAGGGGAAAAAGCGGAAACCTGGCGGCTGGGCAGTGCAACCTGCCTGTCCGGAGATGTGGTGGGGGACTATAGCTTTGACGGGCCTTTGCAGGTAGGCGACCTGCTGCTTTTTGGGGATATGGCCATCTACACCACCTGCAAGAACAATACCTTTAACGGCATGCCCCTGCCGGATATCAACGTGCTCCGGGAAAACGGGAGCGTGGAGAATCTGAAGCATTTTGGCTACGCCGATTTTAAGATGAGATTGTAATATTTATTGTGAGAAGCACCGTGCTGCGGCAGGTGCTTCTTTTTTTGCCCCAATCCAGGCAGTCTGCGGGTCTTGAATTTTTCCGGACGCAATTTGTTCAGATTTTACAATTCTTTACAATTCCTTGTCTTTAGTTTTTACATTGTCCTGATATCTTATAGGCATACCGAAATTGTTTATAAGAGTGAAAACTAGATATTCAAGGGAGCGATGAAAAGATGAATTTGAAAAGCAAATGGAAAAAATTGGCAGTAACCGCAATGGCATTGGGTATTGTGATTGGTGCAATGGGCTGCGGCTCCAGCAACAATGCTGCTACCGACAGCAAACCGGCTGCCGTAAAGGGGAACATTACGGGTTCTGGTTCTTCCGCCCTGCTGCCTCTGGTAAAAGATGCTGCAGAAACCTTCAAGAAAAAGAATCCGGACGTAAGCATCAGCTTGAACGCAGGTGGTTCCGGTATGGGCCTGAAACAGGTTTCTGAAGGTTCCGTAGATATGGGGAACTCCGATGTGCCGGCTAACACCAAACTGACCAAGGAACAAGCTGACAAACTGGAAGACCATAAGATCTGCGTCATGACGGTAGCTACCATCGTGAACAAGGACATTGCTGCTACGGTAAAGAGCTTGACCAATCAGCAGCTGGCCGACATCTTCACGGCTAAAGTAACCAACTGGAAAGAAGTAGGCGGCCCGGATGAACCCATTACCCTGGTAACCCGTCCTAAGACCAGCGGTACCCGCGCTCTGTTTGCCAAATACGCTATCAACGGTGCTGAAGAAGCTTCCAACAAATCCCTGGAAACCGATAACTCCGGTCTGCTGCTGCAAAGCGTAGCCCAGAACAAAGGCGCCATCGGCTATGTAGCCCTGCCTTACCTGACCAAGAATGATACGGTTGGCACCATCGCCATCAACAACGTAGCTCCTACCCTGGAAAACACCTACAGCGGCAAGTACAATGTATGGGATTATGAACACGTTTACACCAACAAGAGCCCGAAAGCAGCAGTGAAAGCTTTCATCGACTACATGCTGTCTGCTGACTACGGCAAGAGAATCGAGGAACTGGGTTATGGAGTCAGCAGCAAGATGCAAGTTAAAGACACAGCTCATGAATAATGAAAAAGCAGTACAAAGCAACAACTTAATACAGGTGCACCGTCAGGAAAAGATCTCCCAGGCCTTCATTGTGGCCTGTGGGATCGGGGCGGCTCTCCTGCCTTTCCTGATGGCCGCTTTCCTTCTTGTGAAGGGAAGCGGTACCTTTTGGGAATTTCACCATAGCGTGTTTGAATTCCTGTTTTCTCCTGTTTGGAGTCCCAGCGACAGCATGGAAGGGGGCGGACAGGTAGGGGCGGCCATGTTTATTGCCGGCTCCCTGGTGACCTGCCTCCTGTCCCTGGTGTTTGCCCTGCCGGTGAGCCTGACGGCGGCCATCTATATGTCGGAAATGGCAACGCCTGCCCAACAGCGCTTCCTGCGCCCCATTGTGGAACTGTTTACCGGTATTCCTTCCGTTATCTACGGCTGGATCGGCCTTACCGTACTAGTACCCTTCCTGCGGCAGATTTTCCCCATGCCCTTTGGCTTTTCCGTACTGGCGGCTTCTCTGGTACTGGCCGTCATGATTTTCCCGGTAATCACCACCATGGCCGCAGATGCCATGCTGGCAGTGCCTAAAACCTGGCGGGACGCTTCCTATGGCTTGGGGGCTACCCGGTGGGAAACCATTCGGCAGGTAATTCTGCCGGCGGCCCACAGAGGCATTTTTACCGGTATTGTACTGGGTATGGCCCGGGCTTTGGGTGAAGCTCTGGCAGTGGCCATGGTAATCGGCCAGATGAAGCGTTTCCCCACCTCCCTGTTTATGCCGGCCAGCACTATGACCACGGTGATTGCCAACGACATGGGCGGGGCCATGGAGGGCGGCGAATACAGTGCAGCCCTGTGGGCGCTGGCACTGCTCTTGTTCCTGCTGTCCTTCCTGTTAATCTTTATGATCCATAATATGCGGCTGGGTTCCAGCCCGGCAAAGGAGGCCTAAGCATGAACGGTTTAGCACGCAAGAAAATGATGAACCGGATTATGAGCGGCATCTTTACGGCCGGTGCGGTGGGAGCCTCCCTGCTGCTGTTTGCCTTTATCCTGTTTGTGGTAGGCCAGGGCGTTTCCTTTGTAAACCTGCGGATTCTCCACAGCATTCAGGATATGTTCTTCAACACCCTGTACCTGGTATTCCTGGCCCTGGTTTTCAGTGCCCTCTGGGGGATTCCCGCCGGGGTTTACCTGTCAGAATACGCCCAGGAAGGCCGTTTGACCAACTGGGTAAGAATGGCGGTGGAAACCCTGTCTTCCCTGCCTTCCATTGTGGTCGGTTTGTTCGGCTACCTGGTTTTTATTGTGATGACCGGTTCCCAGTGGAACCTGATGGCGGGCGCCCTGTCCGTATCCATCTTGACCCTGCCCCTGATGACTTCCGTAACAGAGAACGCTTTGCGGGATCTGCCACCGGAATATACTCTGGGCAGCTTGGGTTTAGGGGCTTCCAAATGGCAGACCATTTGGAACGTGCTGCTGCCAGCCTGTCTGCCCCGGATTATGACCGGGCTGATTCTGGCTGCTGGCCGTGGCTTCGGGGAAGCAGCCGCCCTGATGTTTACCGCAGGGATGTCTACGGATATTGATTGGAGCAACTGGGACCTGGCTTCCAGTACCTGCCCCTTGAACCCCTTCCGTCCTGGGGAAACCCTGGCCCTCCATGTGTGGGTTATGAGAACGGAAGCTTTAAGCCCGGATGCGGCTCAGATTGCCGGGGTAACTTCCGCCATTCTGATGACTGCAGTTGTTGTATTTAATGTTCTGGCCCGGTATGTCAGCTGGCGCCTGGAAAAGAAGATGGAGGGTGTCACCAATGACTGATAACCAGAAGCCAGCAGCTTCTGCTGCTGACCTGATTTTTGATATCCAGCACCTGGATTTGTACTACGGCGCTCACCAGGCTCTGAAAGATATCAATATGCAAGTAAAGAAAAATGAGATTACGGCCCTGATTGGGCCTTCCGGCTGCGGCAAATCCACCCTGCTGAAAACCCTGAATCGGATGAACGACTGGGTTTCCGGCTGCCGGGTGGAAGGTACCATCTTGTTTGAAGGCAAGGATATCTTTAAGGAAGTGGATCCCCTGGCCCTGCGTTACCGGGTGGGTATGGTATTCCAGCAGCCTTCCCCGTTCCCCAAAAGCATTTTTGACAACGTGGCCTACGGGCCTCGGGTGCAGGGTATCAACAACAAAGCCCAGCTGGCGGAGATTGTGGAACGCAGCCTGCGGCAGGCTGCCATTTGGGATGAACTGAAGGACCGCCTGGACAAAAGTGCCCTGGGTCTGTCCGGCGGGCAGCAGCAGAGATTGTGCATTGCCCGTACTTTGGCAGCCCAGCCGTCCGTAATCTTAATGGACGAACCAACTTCTGCCCTGGATCCTATTTCCACCCAGAAAATCGAAGATTTGGCCTTGGAGTTGAAAAAAGACTATACGATCGTTATTGTGACGCATAATATGCAGCAAGCCAGTCGTATTTCTGACAAAACCGGTTTCTTCTTCTTGGGAGAACTGGTGGAATTCAACGACACGGAAACGCTATTTACGAATCCCAGCGAACCCAGAACAGAGTCCTATATTACGGGCCGGTTCGGCTGAGAAAGGGGTCATGATGAGAGACGCATACGTACGGTCTTTAAACGAAATTATGGAAAGTGTCCGGGTGCTGATCGATGCTTTGGAAGAAGCTTTGAACAATACCCGCCGTGCCCTGTTTACCCAGGATATTGACCTGGCCCGGCAGGTACGGGATGGGGACGGAAAATTTGATGATATGATCCGCACCATTATGCGGCATGATTTGACCATCCAGGTGCTGCAATCCCCGGTGGCCAATGATTGGCGGAATTTGGTGGGTACTTTCCGGGTACTCAGCGAATTGGAGCGGATTGCGGACCACTGCTCCGATATTGCTACCTATACGGTGCGCATTTTGGAACGGAATCCCAAGGTAAAGCCACCCGAAGGCTTTGCCGAAATGTACGCCGACATGCAGTCCCTGCTGGAGGAAAGTTTCCGCTGCTATCTCCAGGGAGACGATGAAAAAGCCCAGTATATTGGGGACCAGGATGATGTGGTGGATGCGGACTTTGAACGTCTGTTGCCTGTGATGATGGACCTGATCCGGGAAAATCCCGATCTGGTGGCCTCCTATGTGGACTACGTGCTGATCCTCAAGTACATGGAACGGACTGCGGACCATGGCACCAATATTGGCAACTGGGTCGTATACCAGAAACGGAACCTGTTAAAAGGGGACCGTCCGGATAAGGATTAAGGAATCAATAAGAAACCGAGTGGGCATGGGCTCACCCGGTTTTTTGTTATGTGGCAAAAGATATGGAAAGCCTGTGAATACGATAAATTTGGTCAAATTTGACACAAATTATACATACTCTTGATTTTAATATGACAAAGTTTTTGTATGCTATTCCCGTAGAAAAAATCAAACAGAACGCTTACGCCCTTCCCTGGAAGGGCGCTCAAGTTCAGGAGGTATGGTTTATGAAGAACAAATGGCTGCAGCGGGCGATTCTCACCGTGATTGCAGGGGGCTCTCTCATGGGCTTCCAAATGCCGGCAGATGCGGCGCAGATCCGGATTCTGCCTGTGGACACTGCCAAGTTTTGGGCAGGTGCCAAATTTGATTTTGATGTGGAAGTATCCCAAGCGGATCAGCTGAAGAATGTGGCAGTTACGGTCAATGGCCAGCCTGCAGACAAGTTCTTTGGCAAGTCCCTGGAAAAGAAGGACCTGGGCAACGGTGTCACCTCTTACCGGGCCAATCAGGTTTCTTTCCCCAAAACTGGTACCTATGCCATTAAGGTAACGGCACAGGACAGCCTGGGCAACAGTGTTTCCTCCGCCGGTTATACCGTGGTGAACGAAAAGGCTCCCAAACGGGCCAAAAACGTTATCCTGTTCGTGGGTGATGGTATGTCCCTGCAAGCGCGGGAAATCGCCAGAATCCTGTCCAAGGGCATGACCAACGGCAAGTACAATGACCTGCTGGCCATGGAAAAACTGGACCACAATGCCATTATTACCACCAGCGGCTATGACTCCCTGGTAACCGACAGCGCCAACTCCGCTTCCGCTTATGCCACCGGCCATAAATCCGTAGTCAACGCTATGGGCGTTTACGAAGATTCCACCAAGGATCCCTTTGATGATCCCAAGGTGGAAAATATCTCCGAAATCGTGAAACGGACCCGTGGAATGTCCGTGGGCATCATCACCCAGGCAGAATCCACCGATGCTACGCCGGCTGCCATGATTGGCCATACCCGCCGGCGTGCCAACCAGGACTTCCTGGCCAAGAGCTACCTGGACGCCTACCATCGTCCTGACGTCATCATGGGCGGCGGTTCTTCCCGTTACCTGCCCCAGTCCACCCCCGGCTCCAAACGGAAGGACCAGGACAACATTATTCAAGACTTTAAAGATTTGGGCTACACCTTTGCCGGTACTGCCACGGAGATGAAAAATGCTCCCAGCGACAAGCCCCTGCTGGGCCTGTACCATACCAGCACCATGAATGTGTACCTGGACCGGGAAATGTTGAAGGATCCTTCTGTACTGAAGGGCTTCACGGACCAGCCCAATCTGATGGATATGACCAAAAAGTCCCTGGACATCTTGTCCAAGAACCCCAACGGTTTCTTTGCCATGATTGAAGGGGCTTCCATCGATAAGCAGCTCCACGTCATGGATTGGCAGAGAGCCGCCTACGATACCATTGAATTCGATAAAGCCATCGAATATGCGGAAAAATGGAACAAGGAACACGGCAACGATACCCTGATTATCGTGCTGGCTGACCATGCCCATGGGGTTTCCATCAGCGGTACCTACCATGAACACGATGGCAAGAAGGGCACGGAAGCCGTTCGGGTATACCAGAACTCCGTATTCCCCACCTTCGAAGACAAGGATAAGGATGGGTTCCCGGATAATCCGGATCCGGATGTTACCTTGGCTGTGCAGTACGCCAACCATCCTGAATACTACTCCAACTACCACTTTATGAAGAAACCCACCCCGCCGGCCCTGTCCGTAACGGAAACCAAACAGGAACAAAGCACCATCGGCGACAAAGTGGAATTCCATCAAGTGACCACCAGCAGCTCCAAGGCCAACCCGGCCCGTATTCATCAGGGAGACCCTGTACAGCTGATGCCGGCCAATACGCCTAAGGACGATCCCCAGGAATGCCATAGTGCAGATGACATCCTGCTGAACGCCGGCGGCCCCGGTTCCGAATACTTCAAGGGTACCATGGATAATACCGAAGTATTCTTTGGCATGCTGCGCGCCCTGGGCATTGATGCCAACCAAACTAAAGTGGATTACAGCAAGGTGAAGAAATAAGATGAAGTGGCTGAGAAAAGGCCTGCTCTGCCTGTGTCTGGTATTCGCTTTTGCGGTGCCGGCACTGGCAGCAGACTTAGCTTTCGATGAATTGTACAGCGGCTATTCTTCGGAGGGCTTGGCTTTTTCAGAGAAAACCCGGTCCCTGGAGGGATCTACTGTGACCATGACAGGGTACATGGCACCGCCGCTGACCCCGACCATCCGTTTCTTTGTCCTGACCGCTGTTCCCATGTCGGTCTGTCCGTTCTGCTCCAGTGATGCAGATTGGCCCAACGACATTGTGGTGGTGAAATTGTCTTCACCGGTAACGGCACTTCCTTACGATGCCCCCATTACCGTAACGGGGACCTTGGAACTGGGCAGTGCAGTCGATGAAGAAACAGGGTTTGTGAGCCAGCTGAGAATCGATGCAGATTCAGTAAGCGAGGACTAAAAAACGGAGCTGCTGCAGCTTTTGCAGCAGCTCCGCTTTTTGTCCGGGTAAAAAGGAGAACAAATGATTGAAATCCAGAACCTAATTTGTGATTACAAGGACGGTGATGGGCAGGTGGTCCGGGGAGTGACCTTGCCCTCCTTCCAGCTGAGAACGGGGGAAGCCTGTGCGGTAACTGGTCCTTCGGGCAGCGGCAAATCTACGCTGTTTCATTGTTTGGCCGGTATTCTGACGCCAACCCAAGGGGAAATTACCATCGATGGGGTAAAACTGGGGCAGCTATCGGATCAGGAACGGGCCAAATGGCGGGCCCAAAATTTGGGGTATGTATTTCAGGAAGCAAAGCTCCTGCCTTTTCTCACCATTGAAGAAAACATCAAATTATCTGCTTCTCTGGCAGGAAGAAACGTGGACAGTCAGGAAGTGGAAAAACGTCTTTCCCAGGTAGGGCTTTCCGGGTATGGGAGCCGCAGACCGGAACAACTGAGCGGCGGGGAACGGCAGCGGGCTGCTTTTGTTCGGGCCATGATCCGCCGGCCCAAACTGCTTCTGGCCGATGAACCAACAGCCAGTCTGGATGCCGCCAACAGTCAGCGGCTGCTGGAACTGCTTTTGGTATACCAAAACGAGTCTGGCTGTATGCTGCTTTGTGCCAGCCATGACCAGACGGTGCAAAACCGGTTTCATAAGAAACTGGAGCTGCATAAGGAGGCGGTACGATGACCTGGAAATTGGCTTTTCTGTCTTTGTGGCGGCGGCCCCTGCGCTATGGGCTGCTGATTCTTTTAACCGCCGTAGCCTGTGCCCTTCCGGTTTTTGTCATCCAGCTGGCAGGGGGCCTATATGAAGGCCTGAACCGGGCTACAGCACCTTTTCCCATTTTGGTGGGGGCCAAAGGCTCCCCCTATCAGCTGGTATTCAATACGGTGTTTTTGAAGGACCGGCCCATCGGCAATATTCCCTACAGTGAAGTGGACCGGCTCCGGGAAAGCGGCAAGGCAGCCCAGGTGCTGCCCCTGGCTTTCGGGGACAGCTACCGGGGATTTCGGATTTGCGGGGTAGAGCAGGAGATGTTCTCCTACGCAGATCCAGGGTCCCGGACGCCTTGGCTGCAGCCCCAGGAAGGCCGGGTTTTTGCCGGCCCGGGCGAAGCCGTGCTGGGGGCGGAGACCGCCCGGCTTACGGGCCTGAAAATCGGGGATAGCTTCAACTCGGTACATGGCTTTGCCCTGAAGGGCCACGAGCATCACCATCCCTTTAAGGTGGTGGGCATCCTGAAAAAGGTGGGAGGGCCCTACGACAGTGTAATCCTGATTCCTCTTGGGGATGTGTGGGAAGAACATGAGCACCAGCACAACGGGGAAACGGCGGAAAGTGAACACGAAGAGCATGAAGAGCATGAAGAGCATGAAGTTCAAGCCGGGCACCAGAGCGAAGCCAAGGGGGATGTAACGGCCATTTTGGTGCGTCCGGTGGGCTACGGGCAGGCCCTTCAGCTGCTGAGCCAGTACCAGAACAGACGGCAGAGTCCTTCTCAAATGATTTTCCCAGCCCAGAACCTGGTAGCCCTGTACGCCATGGTGGGGCAGAGCCGCCACTTCTGGGTGGTCCTGTCCGGAGGTATGCTTTTGGCAGCGGTCCTGGTGACCCTTTTGGCCCTGTATTGGGACGGCACCTCCCGGATGGAGGAATGGGCCGTCTTCCAGGCCCTGGGTGCTCCCCTTACCCAGGTAATGAAGCTCCTTTTGGCGGAGCAGTTCCTGCTGCTTTGCGCAGGGGCCGGGGCCGGCTGGCTGCTGGGCTGGGGCGGAAGCCTTTTGGCCGGCTGGGCGGTGGATACCCAATCCGCCATCCAGATGACCCAGCTGCCGCTATGGCAGGGCGTTTTGGCGCCGGTGCTGCTGATTGCCGTCGGTACCCTGGGCGGGGTGATTCCCCTGTGGCTTTTGCGGAAACGGGATATTACCCCGTATTTGTAGGTGACTGAACAGTCGGACCATGTTATAATCATACACACCTTAGAGAAAGCAGGCGGAAAAATGACACTGCAGCAATTACGCTACATTGTGGCCATTGCGGAGGCAGGAACCTTCAGCGGGGCCGCCAAAAAACTATATATTACCCAGCCCAGTCTGACGAAGACCGTCCGGGAGCTGGAGCGGGAAATGAATATCCAGATTTTTGAACGGACCAACAAGGGGGTCCATTTGTCCCGGGAAGGGGAAATCTTCCTGGGGTATGCCCGGCAGGTGCTGGAGCAGGCCTCCCTTTTGGAATCCCGGTACAAGAAGCAGGTGGGGGGCAAGCAGGAATTTACCGTGTCCACCCAGCACTATTCTTTTGCCGTCAATGCGTTTGTGGACCTGATCAAGGAGTACGGGGGAGATACCTACGATTTTAGTCTCCAGGAAACCCAGACCTATACCATTATCGATGATGTGGCCCACCTGCGCAGCGAAATCGGGATTCTCTACTACAACGATTTCAACAAGGCTGTGCTGCAAAAAATTTTTAAGGCCAACGACCTGGTGTTCCAGGAATTGTTTGTGGCCCGCCCCCATGTGTTTCTGAATGCTTCCCATCCTTTGGCGGACCGCAAGTCAGTTACCATGGAGGAGCTGGCCCCCTACCCCTATTTATCCTATATCCAGGGGGAACACAATGCATTTTATTTCTCGGAAGAAATTTTCAGCACGGTCATCCGGTCCAAAAATATCCGGGTAACCGACCGGGCTACCCTGTTCAACCTGTTGATTGGGCTCAATGGCTATACCGTATGCAGCGGGGTCATCGACCAGGACCTGAACGGGAAAAGCATTATTGCCGTACCCCTGCGGGAGGAGGGCAATATGCACATTGGCCTTTTGACCCATAAGCAGAGCCGGCTCAGCCGGCTGGGCCGCTACTACGTGGAAGCCCTGGAACGGTATATTGCCGGGTACCAGGGCCGGCACTGACCCAGGCCGGCGGCAGTGCTGGAAAAACAAAAAAACAGCAAAAAACAGGAGCATACAGCTGTATGCTCCTGTTGAATCGTCGGGACAATATGCCTTTGTGTTATGGCCGCTTAGGGTTCTACGGAAGAATCCGCCGGCAGCAGGGACAGGTCGGAGGGAATGGCCTTGGGAGGCTGTTCCTCACCAGAGGCGGTGCCGTTTTCCTTGACCACTACGGTCAGCGGCAGGCCCATGGATTTGCGGAACCATTTGCTCAGGAAGGACAGCTGGTGCAGTTCCACTGACGGCGTTTGTTCTGCGGTAATGGTCAGGATGGCCGAACCGCTGACAATGGAGGTTTCAATCTCCGAAATAGCGCTGGTCTGGGTATAATCCAGACATTCTGCCAGGGCCAGCAGCAGGGCACCGGTGCTGAGACGCTTGATATCCACTTCTGGGATGTATTTCCGGTAGGGCTTGTTGCGCAGGTACCCCCGGTTGATACCGTGGTGCCAGGCGGCCATTATGGCGGTGTAGACCACATCCATATGGTCCAGACCAAAGAGCCGGCCGTTTTCAATCAGATAGCCGGTATGCCGGGTATGGTTGTAGTAGTTGATGGCAATGCCGATATCGTGGAGCAGGGCAGCCGTTTCCAAAAGGGGCTGCCATTTGGCAGGCTCCAGCTGGTGCAGGGACTGCCAGCCCGTAAACAGCTTGGTGGCAAACCGGGCTACCTGCCGGCAGTGGTCTTCGTCCTGGGCGTACAGGTGCAGCAGGTTTTCCCGGCTGGTTTCCAGAATGTCCGGATCTACCAGGGCCCGGTCCGTATTGTGGTGCAGGTATTCCGAGAACAGCCCTTCCCGCAGCCCGCAGCCGGAAATTACTAGCTTCCGGGCTTTGCTCCGGTCGGCCAGAGCTTTGATAATGGTGGAGCCGGCGATGATCACATCCGCCCGGTCACTGCTGAGGCCGGGAATTCGGCGCCGCATGGCCAGGGTGGTGTTGGGCAGGGTCTTGTACCATTCTTTGAAGTCCTGGATAGGGTACTGGTAATTGTGGAGCTTGGAGGAAAAATACTTCACCCGCTTTTGCTCAATCTTCCCTACGGAACGGGCCGTACCGCCCACGCCTACCAGCGGCAGGCCGCAGCCCGCCAGCCAGGGAGCTTTCTCCATCTGCTCGGCAATGGCCCGGCGCATTTTGTTCAGGGCGGCAGGATCCGCCGTATTGTTCAGCTTGAAGTTTTTGGTCAGGTTGACGCAGCCAATGGGCAGGCTGATGGAATCCACCAGTTTCCGGTCCTTCACCAAAATCACTTCTGTAGAAGCACCGCCCAAGTCAAAGACCAGGGCATCCTTCACAGGAATGGTGTTGATGACGCCCAAATAGCTGAGGAAGGCTTCGGTTTTCCCGGAAATGATTTCCAGGGAAATGCCGGAAGCTTCTGAAGCTGCCTTGGCCAGCTTCAGCCCGTTGGGGGCATTACGGATGGCAGCAGTGGCTACGGCAATGGTTTCATCTACATGAAAAACCCGGCACATGGAGGCAAAGTTCTTCAGGCAGGTAATGGTGGCGGAAAAGGCTTCTTCCGTCAGATAGCCATTCCGATCTGTTTTTAGTGCCAGCCGCAGCGGATCTTTCTGATTGTAGATCAGGTTGCTGGCCTGAAAGGTGTGGACTTCCATAATGACCAAACGCGCAGAGTTTGAGCCCACATCGATGATGGCAATTCGTTTCATAGGATCCCCCGGTTTCTGTAGAGTAAAAATGCTGTTTTTTTCTATAATTATTAGTGATAAACTAAAATAAGTATAACACGATTGCTGGCCCAGGTGGTAATAAAAACGGGGTATGGCCAGAGCAGAGGAGGACATATGACAAAAAAGAAACTGCGCTCTGCAGCGGTAATCCATTTGGGGTCTGAAAATATTACCATGCAGATTATTGAATATACAACATTAAACGATATCCGGGTAGTGGATGAGGTCCGGCACCGGGTACGGCTGGGGGAGGAGGCTTTCCAGACCCGGAAAATCTCTTTTGGCACTACCCGGCAGATTGTGGAGATTCTCCAGGGCTACCGGCAGCTGATGCGGGACTTTGGGGTGACGGACTATATCCTCCAGGCTACCACAGCGGTGCGGGAAGCCCAAAACCAGCAGTTCTTCCTGGATCAGGTCCAGATCAAGACGGGCTTCCAGATTGAAGTGGTGAATATGTCCCAGGAAATCTACACCAAACTGGCTTCCCTGGTGCGCACCATTGGGGTGGAGGACGAACAGAGCTTGCCCCGGGACGGCATTCTTTTAGCGGATATTTCTTCCGGCGGGCTGGGGCTGACCCTGCTGAAAAACCGGGAAATCCGCTTCCAGCAGAACCTCCATGTGGGGCTGGTGCGAATGAAGGAACAGTTTACCCGGAACGAGCGGTCCAGCAGTCATTTTGAGCGGGCCCTGAACGAATATATCCATGCCCGGCTGGTGGCCGTGGCAGAAGAACTGGCCAAGGAAGATATTGTGACCCTGGTGCTGACCGGTACGGAAAGCCAGTCCCTGTTCGATATGTTTGCCCAAGCGGCTGGGGGGCATGAAATCCCCTCCTTTACGGCCGAACAGGTGGAAGAATTTTACCAGCGGATCCACCGGCTCAGCGAAGCCCAATTGGACAAACTGTTTAAGCTGGACCGGGAAGAAGGGGAAACGGCCCTGCCGGCTACCGCCCTGTGCCGCCAGCTGATGCAGCTGTCCGGGGCCCGGCAGGTGATTATGCCCCAGGATCGGTTCATTGATGGCATGAAGATTCTCTATATTGCCCGGCAATTGCAGGATCCCTTCCTTCAGGCTATGGAAGAACTTCAGATGAGTCTGGTGCGCAGCATGGGCAGCCGCTTCTACTATGATGCACCCCACGCTGCCTGGGTGGAAAAACGGGCCAGCCAGCTGTTTGATGTACTGGCTCCGTCCCAGGGCCTGACCCAAGTGGACAAGGTGCTGCTGCAGACGGCAGCCTACCTGCACAATATCGGCAAGTACGTGTCCCTGCGCAACTACAATGTGTACAACTACAATTTGATCAGCACGGCGGATATTCTGGGCTTTAGTGAGGAGCAGTGCCGGATTGTAGCCCAGATTACCTACCTGTACACCTTGAACCGGCCGGAGCTCCAGGGCTCGGATATCCTGCCTCTGGCGCCCCAGATTACGCCCCAGGTAGCCAAACTGGCCGCCATTCTTCGGGCAGCGGATTCCCTGGACGTCAGTGGCAAACAGAAAATCAAAGACTGCACCATGTCCATCAAGGGGGATGAACTGAAGGTGACGGTAAAAAGCCGGGAAGATTTGGCGTTGGAAGAATGGACGTTCAGCCGGAGGGGCAGTTTCTTTGAGGAAGTCTTTGGACTGCACCTGGTGCTGGAGAAAGCGGGGAGTGGAAAATGATAACAGCTTTAAATAAACCGGAATACTATGTCAATCGGGAACTCAGCTGGCTGAAATTCAACCTGCGGGTACTGAAGGAGGCTGGGGTAAGAAATCTGCCCCTGCTGGAGCGGCTGCGCTTTGTGGCCATTTCTGCCTCCAACCTGGACGAATTCTTCATGGTCCGGGTGGCCGGGCTCATTGACCGGCTGGAAGCCGGGGACGAACGGCTGGATGCGGCTGGCCTCAGCGTTTCCGACCAGCTGCGGCAGATTTCCCTGGCGGCCCACAACGAAATGAAATTAAAGTACCGCTACTTTTTTGCCCTGCTCAATGAGCTGGAAAAGTACGCCGTCAAGTTCCGCCGGGTAAAGGATGTAACCCCGGCCCAGCGGGAAGAACTGGAACGGTATTACCAGGATATGGTGTTCCCGGTGCTGACCCCCATGGCGGTGGATGCGGCCCGGCCCTTTCCGTTCCTGGCCAACCGTTCCCTGAACCTGGCCATTGAACTGAAGAACAAGGACGGAGAACAGCGAATTGCCTTTATCCAGGTGCCTTCTGTATTGCCCCGTTTCATTTCCCTGGAAGAAGAAAATAATGCCCGGAGCTTTGTGTTCCTGGAAGATTTGATCATGGCCCACTGCCAGGACCTGTTCAAAGGCCTGACCATTGTGGATATGGTTCCCTTCCGGATTACCCGGGACTCGGACCTGGAAGTGGAAGAAGATGCCACCCAGGACCTGATGAAGGAAATCGAACGGTCCCTGCGGAAACGGAAAAGAGGGGCGGCCGTCCGGCTGGAAATCAACCCCACGGACAGCCAGTTCCTGCAAAAATTCCTGATGCAGAACCTGGAACTGGACCGGGACGATGTGTACGAAATCAAGGGCCCTCTGGACCTGACTTTCCTCAATAAGTTCATCGACCTGCCGGGGATGGAACAGTGGAAATTTTCCCCGTATACGGCCCAGCAGCCGGAAGAACTGCCGGATTATGAGGACCTGTTTGGCAAAATCCGGGAGCACGATATCCTGCTCCACCACCCCTATGAAAGCTTTGACCCCATTGTAAAACTCCTGGCCACGGCGGCAGAGGACCCGGCGGTCCTGGCCATCAAGGTAACCCTGTACCGGGTCAGCGGCAATTCGCCCCTGGTAGCGTCCCTGGCCCGGGCAGCAGAAAACGGCAAACAGGTTACGGCCCTGGTGGAACTGAAGGCCCGGTTTGACGAAGAAAACAACATTGTCTGGGCAAGACGCCTGGAGCAGGCCGGCTGCCACGTTATCTACGGACTCATGGGCCTGAAGACCCACTCCAAGATTATCCTGATTGTCCGGAAAGAAGCGGACGGCATCAAGCGGTATGTCCATCTGGGCACCGGCAACTACAACGACAAGACGGCCAAGCTGTACACGGACCTGGGCCTCTTGACCTCCAATGACCAATTCGGCCAGGACGCTTCCAGCTTCTTTAACGTCATCAGCGGCTATTCGGAGCCTCCGGCCATGAACAAGCTGGTGATGGCACCCCTGGGCCTGAGAGAAAAGATGAATGAACTGATTGAGCGGGAAATCGCAGTGGCCAAAAGAGGGGGAGAAGCCCACATTGTGGCCAAGATGAACTCCCTGATTGACCAGCCCATTATCCAGAAGTACTATGAGGCCTCTCAGGCCGGGGTGAAAATCGATCTGATTGTCCGGGGTATCTGCGGCCTGAGACCGGGGATTCCCGGAGTCAGCGAAAACATCACCGTCCGGTCCATTATTGGCCGGTTCCTGGAACACAGCCGGGTGTACTATTTTGCCAACGGCGGGGAAGAAGAACTGTACCTGTCCAGTGCGGATATGATGCCCCGGAACCTGAACGACCGGGTGGAACTGCTGTTCCCGGTGGAGCGGCGGGTCCATATTGACCGGATCAAGAGCTTCCTGGACCTGTGCCTCAGGGACAATGTAGGGGCCCATGTTATGCTCTCCAATGGCACCTACCGCCGGGCTTACCCCCACGGCAGACAGAAAATCAGCGTGCAGGCGGCCCTGATGAAGCGGGCCAAGGACAATGCCCCCAAAAAGGAAATGCCCATGGAACAGCGGCTGAAGCCCATGTACCATAAGGAAAATGTATAGCAGGAAACCTTCCAGGAGCTGCACCCCCGTTGGTGCAGCTCTCTTTTTGGGCCAGAAGCGCCTGGAGCGGCCGCCTGGGGCAGTACCTCTATTCTTTTGACCAAAAAATGTGATATAATGTCCCCATCATAGAAAGAGGTGCGAAACAAGCTATGGCAATTCAAAGCGTAACACTTAACTACGAAGGCCATTACGGCTATTTGGATTATAACGAAGAAACCAAGGAGATGACGGTCTTCATTCCCGACGCGGAAGAAGCGGCCCAGCGGGTCCGGGACTTCCTGGCGGAACCCAAGACCATGGAAGTTCCCACAGATGAATGTACCTACCATTTTGGACCGGTAACGGTGGATGCCAAAAACAGCTGGCAGGAATGTGAACAGGTGCTGACCCGTCTGTGGGTACATACAGGTGTTTTGGTGGAATGGAGCATGCCGCCCCGTATGACCAACGATTTATGAACTTATCCACAGAGTTATCCACTATAAGCACTGTGCCTGTGGAATCAGTGGATAACTTCTGGGGAAAATGTGGAAAAGTCCCTGGGCTCTTATTCACAGGCTGTGGATAAAGCCTGGGGAAAGTTTGTTTTCCCAGAGGGAAATTGACCTGCAAAAAGGGAAACAAACCTGAATGATTTTGGGAAAAAGCCCCGCTGTATGCGGCTTTTGGCCACTTTTCCTTTTGCCCTGTACGGGGCCGGAAAAAGGGCTGGCGGCGGGCGCCTTTATCCACAGCGGGGGTTTGGCACTGTGGATAAAGCTTGTGGATAACCCGGTGGAAACTTGGGGAAAACAGCAGATAAACAGTGAAAAACCGGGCTTGCCCGGGAATCAAATACCAGCAAGGAGGCTGTATTGTGGCAGATCGTTTTTATGAATTAAAGGTAGCAGGACTTACCCGGCGTCTTCCGGTAATCAACATTTCTTCTACCCTGGCTATTGCCGGCTTTGTGATTTTGGGAGACGTGGAAATGGTGGAAAAAACTGCGGAGGCCCTGGCCCAAAAGGTGCCGGCCGACGTGGATGTCCTGATGGCGGCAGAAACCAAAGGGATTCCCCTGGTCCATGCCATGGCCCGGATCCTGAAAATGGACCGGTATGTGGTGGCCCGGAAATCCATAAAAGCGTATATGGAACATCCTTTGGTGGTGGAAGATGAATCCATTACCACCCAGGGTAAGCAGATCCTCTGCCTCCAGGACGAAGATATTGATCTGGTCCGGGGCAAAAAGGTCCTGCTGGTAGATGACGTAATCAGCACCGGGGGCTCCATGAAAGCCCTGGAAGAGCTGGTGGACCATGCTGGCGGCAAAGTGGTGGGCAAGATAGCCATTTTGGCTGAAGGGGATTCCATTGGCCGGGAAGATATTACGGTGCTGGCCAACCTGCCATTGTTCCCTGCGGAATAAGGCCGGGCATTGATTTGTAAAGAAGCATACAACAGAGCAGTTCTTTTGGGAATTGCTCTGTTTTTTTAACCTTTTCCTAGACGAACGGTGGGCTTTACTATAAAATAGTAGTATTATATCGTTCGGGAACAAGGGAGGAAAAGAAGTTGAAAATTGTTGATCTGCTGAAAAGTCCTAAGATTTGTGTATCCTGTGAGTTGTTTCCTCCAAAAAAAGGAAATGACCTGAAAAATGCTTTGAATATTGTTCATACTATTGCGGACCATGGCGTTGATTATATGAGTGTGACCTACGGCGCCGGTGGTTCTGCGGTGGGCAAGTCCGTGGCCCTGGTAGGAGAAATTGAACGCTGCGGGGTGCCGGCCCTGGCCCACCTTACCTGTGTGGGGGCTACCGAGGATCGGATTGAAGGGGTACTGGACAGCCTGAAGCAGGTCAACGTGGAAAACGTGCTGGCCCTGCGGGGGGACAAGCCCCAGGGTATGGACGCCATGCCGGAAGGGGCGTATGCCCACGCCAGTGACCTGGTACGGAAAATCAAAAGCTACGGGGATTTCTGCGTAGGCGGCACCACTTATCCGGAAGGCCATCCGGAAGCTGCCAGCCTGGATGAAGACCTGGAGCATACGAAAATCAAGGTAGAAGCAGGCTGTGATTTTCTGGTAACCCAGATGTTCTTTGAAAACAGTATGTTCTACAACTTCATGTATCGGCTGCTGGCCAAGGGCATCCAGGTGCCAGTGGTGGCGGGCATTATGCCGGTGACCAACGTAAAGCAGATTGAACGGATTTTTACTTTAAGCGGCACCCCGGTGCCGGCTTCCCTCCGGGCTATGGTGGAACGCTTTGCAGACCATCCGGAAGCCCTGAAACAGGCAGGGATGGCCTACGCCATCGGCCAAATTGTGGACCTGATTGCCAATGGGTTTACCAATATCCACATCTACACCATGAACAAGCCGGAAATCATCGGCGGCATCCGGGACAATTTGTCGGAAATCATCAAGTTATAAGAAGGAGAACCTATGGGGGAGTTACGGATCCGGTTTGATGAAAAGGAAGCCCTGCGCTACTTTGGCGCCCGGCCCGGGGACCAGCAGGCTCAGGCTACGGTGGACCGGGCGTTTTTGCAGCTGCGCAACGAGGTGCAGCCCCGCTCTGTGTGCCAGAAATGGAACTGCCAGGTAATCCAGGAAGCAGAAGGCCGGCCGGGACGGGTGGTCCTGGAAGGGGGCACCGAATTTATCAGCTCGGGGCTGGCCCGGCATCTGACGGGCTGCACGGCGCTTCTGCTGTTTGGGGCTACCCTGGGGCCTCGGGTGGATACGGGGCTGAGACGGATCAGTGTCCGCAGCATTGCCGAGGGGGCTGCAGCCCAGGCTGTGGCGGCGGCTCTGATTGAAACCTACTGTGACGACCAGGAAGTGGTTTGGAAAAGTAAGCTGCCCAGCAGCTATACCTACCGGAGCCGGTTTTCCCCGGGCTATGGGGATTGGGCCCTGGAGGAGCAGGAAAAAATTTTCCGGCTGCTCCACTGCGCTAAAACCATTGGCCTGACCCTTACCACCGGGGGCATTATGGCTCCCACCAAATCGGTTACGGCTGTCATTGGCATTGATGAAACAGGAAAGGAAAGCGGGGAAGAAACCGCTGCCTGCGGCAAAAAAAGCAAGTGCAGCAGCTGCAGCAACGTGACCTGTCCTTTCCGTCAGGAGGAACTATGAAATTTCAGGAAGCATTATATACGAAGCGTTTGTTTTTTGACGGAGCCATGGGTACCATGCTTCAGGAAGCTGGTCTTAAACCGGGGGAACTGCCGGAAACCTGGAACCTGCTTCACCCGGAAAAGGTCCAGGCCATTCACCGGGCCTACGTCCGGGCTGGGGTGGATATTCTAAAGACCAATACCTTTGGGGCCAACGCCCTGAAGTTTGGGCCGGAACACGGCACCCCCAACGTGGAAGAACTGGTCCGGGCGGGGGTGGAAAATGCCCGGGCTGCTTTTGCGGCGGAAGGCCGGGAAGGCTTTGTAGCCCTGGACCTGGGGCCTACGGGCAAGCTGCTCCAGCCCTTTGGGGACCTGCCCTTTGAGGAGGCGGTGGCCCTGTATGCCCAGCAGGTGAAAGCCGGAGCGGCTGCGGGAGCGGACCTGATCCTGATTGAAACCATGAGCGATGCCTACGAAGCCAAGGCGGCCATGCTGGCGGCCAAGGAAAATGCGGACCTGCCCTTTGTGTGTACCTTTACCTTTGACCAGGATGGGAAGCTCCTAAGCGGTGCCGACGTAACGGCGGCCCTGGCCACGGCGGAAGCCCTGGGGGCTGCGGCTGTGGGCTTTAACTGCGGCCTGGGTCCGGACCAGCTGATCCAGCTGGTGCCCCAGGCCCTGCAGGCCGTGGATATTCCGTTAGTTATGAATCCCAACGCCGGACTGCCGGTGGAGGAAAACGGCCACACGGTATTCCATATTGGGCCGGAGGATTATGCGCCGCTGATGGTGCCCGTGGCAGAGCTGGGAGTAGCTGTTTTGGGCGGCTGCTGCGGCACCACGCCCCAGCATATTGCCCAGCTGGTGGCAGCCTGCCGGGATCTACCCCTGCCCCCCAGGAGAAACAGCGCCCCCAGCGTCATTGCCGGCTATGGCAGTGCCGTGGGCTTTGACGGTATGCCCGTCATCATCGGGGAACGGATTAACCCTACCGGGAAACCCCGGCTGAAGGAAGCCCTGAAAAGCGGAAATATGGACTACGTATGCCAATTGGCCCTGGAACAGCTGGACAAGGGGGCCCAGGTCCTGGACGTGAACGTAGGGGTCCCCGGGGTCAACGAACCGGAACTGATTGAGCGGGTGATTGTGACCCTCCAGTCCATTACCTCCGTGCCCTTGCAGATTGATACCTCTAATATTGAGGCCATGGAACGGGGGCTGCGCATCTATAACGGCCGGCCGCTCCTCAACTCCGTAAACGGCAAGGCCGAGAATCTGGCAGAAGTGCTGCCGCTGGCGGCCAAATACGGGGCAGCTCTGGTGGGGCTGTGTCTGGACGAAAACGGCATTGCAGACTCTGCCGCAGGGCGCCTAAAGGTGGCGGACAAGATTGTCGGGGAGGCGGAAAAGGCCGGCCTCCGGCCCCGGGATATGCTTCTGGATCCTTTGGCCATGACTATCAGTACCGGCGGGGAAAATGCCCAGATTGCCCTGGCCGTAATCCGGAACCTGAAAAGCCGCCAGCTGAAAACGGTGATGGGGGTGTCCAACATTTCCTTTGGGCTGCCCAGCCGGGATGCGGTAAACAGTGCCTTCTTCTCTCTGGCTATGGAAGCCGGGCTCAGTGCCGGTATCATCAATCCCAACAGCGGTGCCATGATGCAGGCCTACTACGCCTACGGGGCTTTAAGCGGTTTGGACAGCGGCTGCAAGAAATATGTGGAATACTTTGCCGACCTGCCCCAGGTGACCCTGGCCTCCAAAAGCCAAAGCACCGGGAAGGCAGCAGCCGCCGGCAGTCAGGAGCTGGCCCTGGACGAAGCCATCATCAGGGGTCTGCCCAGTGTGGTGGAAAAGGACGTAAACCAGCTGTTGGCGGACGGCAAGACCGCCCTGTCCATTATCAACGAATGGATGATTCCTGCCCTGAATGTGGTGGGAGAGCAGTTCGAAAAGAAAAAGCTGTTCCTGCCTCAGCTGCTGGTCAGCGCAGATGCTGCCAAAGCCGGCTTTGAGATCTTAAAGCAGTCCCTGAAGACCGGGAACGCCAGCGAAGACGGGGAACCCATTGTGGTATGCACGGTAAAGGGGGACATCCACGATATCGGCAAGAATATTGTGAAGGTGCTTCTGGAAAACTATGGCTACCGGGTTATCGACCTGGGCAAGGACGTGCCGCCGGAAAAGGTGGTGGCGGCTGCCGTGGAAAATGGCGCCAAACTGGTGGGGCTTAGCGCCCTAATGACTACAACTGTCAGCTCCATGGCAGAAACCATCCGCCAGCTGCGGAAAGCCCTGCCTGGCTGCAAGGTGATGGTGGGCGGCGCCGTCATGACGGAAGAGTATGCCAAGAGCATCGGGGCCGACTTTTATGGGGCCAATGCGGTGGCCAGCGTCCACTATGCCAATGCCCTGTTTGGCAAAAAATAATAGTTGGATAGCTATAACATTCCGTGTTACTATAATACATATTTACAGCTTTTATGCATAAAAAATCTAACCAGAAAGAAGATGCAAAACAATGAAAAGACCTTTGATTGGTGTATCCGGCAGCCATATGGTGGATGACCATGGCACCTTTGCCGGGTACCATCGGGCCTACGTGAACGATGACTACATCCGGTCCGTAGTGGAAGCAGGCGGCGTGCCTGTAATCCTGCCCTTTACCCAGGACGCAGAAGCGGTGGCCGAAATGGTGGCCCGGGTGGACGGCGTACTTTTTAGCGGCGGCCAGGATGTGTACCCCCTAAACTACGGGGAAGAACCCTGCCGGCAGATTGGTCCGGTGTGGCCGGAACGGGACACCTTTGACCAACTGCTGTTTCAGGAAGCCCAAAAGCGGGGCATTCCCGTGGTGGGCATCTGCCGGGGCCTGCAAATTGTGAACGTGGCCCTGGGCGGCACCCTGTACCAGGACCTGAGCCTGGACAAGAATTCCTACGTAAAACATTCCCAGAACCAGGACCCGGCTACGGCTACCCACACCGTGGAAATTGCCGAAGGCAGCCGGCTAAGCCGTATCCTGGGAAAAACGGAGTGGGTCACCAATTCCCACCATCATCAGACCGTTCACGCGGTGGGCAAGGGCCTTACCGTAACGGCCCGGGCCAAGGACGGCACAGTGGAAGCGATGGAAGGCACGGAGTATCCCTACCTGATGCTGTACCAGTTCCATCCGGAAATGATGTCCATCAACAATGGGGATGCCAAGAAATTGTTTGCTGATTTTATTCATGCTGCAGAGGGGAACAACTAACATGGAAGACAAAAAAGTAAAATTCGGTCTGTCCAGCATTGTGCTGCTGGGCATCAACGGAATCATCGGCACCGGGATTTTCCTGCTGCCAAACCGGGCCTACGCCCTGATGGGGCCCGCCAGCTTGGGCATCCTGCTGTTTGACGCCTTTCTGGCTGGCTGCCTGGCCCTGTGCTTTGCAGAGGCTTCCGGCTTCTTTACCCGCAACGGCGGTCCGTATCTGTATGCCAAAGCCGCTTTCGGCGACTTCTGGGGCTACGAGGTGGGCGTTTTGAAACTGGTGGTCACCATCATTGCCTGGTCCACCATGGCCGTAGGCTTTGCCACTGCCTTGGGGGCTGCGTTCCCTGCGGTTTCCGGGAACTTTGCCAAAAATGCCATTGCAGCTATTCTGATTGGCGGCCTCAGCGCCCTGAACATTGCCGGCGTCAAGACTTCCAAAATTCTGAACGATATTATGACCATTTCCAAATTGGTGCCCTTAATTGCGTTTATTGCCATTGGTATTTTCTTCATCAACGGCGCCAATTTCACGCCTTTTGTCCCGGCTCACGTGGAAGAAGGGGCCTTTGCCAATGCGGCCATTACCCTGTTCTTTGCCTACACTGGTTTTGAAGCCATTGCTGTAGGGGCTGAAGACTTCAAAGATCCCAAAAAGAACCTGCCCCGGGCCATTATCCTGACCATGATTATCGTAACGGTTATCTATATGCTGGTACTGGGCATTTCTATCGGTATCCTGGGACCCAGCCTGGCCACGGATAAGGCTCCTATCCAGGACGCCTTTGGGAAAATCCTGGGACCTGTGGGTTCCTACTTTATCCTGATCGGGACCCTGCTGTCCATGGGCGGCATCAACATGGCGGAATCCTTCATCGCTCCCCGGGCCTGCACGGCCCTGGCTGAAGACGGCATGCTGCCGGAAGCCCTGAGCAAACGGACTCCCTGGGGTACCCCGTACGTAGCCAGTATCTTCATTGCGGTTTGCAGCATCCTGCTGGCCTGGAGCGGCAGTTTTACCACCCTGGCGGCCATTTCCGCCGTATCCCGTTTCACCCAGTACCTGCCTACGGCTTTGGCCGTTATCGTATTCCGGAAGAAATGGGCCGACCGGGAACGGAGCTATACCATTCCTGGGGGTATCTTGATTCCTGTAGTGGCCCTGGTGACCAGCCTGTGGATGCTTTCCAACGCCAAACCCATGCAGCTGGTTTGGGGTCTGGGCGGCTGCCTGGTAATCCTGCCCTACTACTTCGTCTATGCCAAAAAGAAGAAAATGGGCCTGATTCCGGAGCAAAAGGAAGAGTAAGACTTGCTCTTTTGGGAATTACCCGATACAATGTAAGAAAGTGGGTGTGTAAAACTCGTTTTTACACACCCTTGCTTTCGGTAAAACGGAAGGCTCTGCCCAGTTGGGCAGAGCCTTTTGATATGCTTATTTTTTTTGCAGGGAGGAAAAGTATGGGTTTGGTGAAAAAATTGCTGGCACCCCCTAAGGGGCACAAGCTGCTGTTTGACAACCAGAGCCTGCTGCACCTGTTCCTGCCGCTGGTCTTGGAGCAGCTCCTGGTGGTGCTGGCCGGTTTTACGGATTCCTTGATGGCAGCGGCCTTGGGGCAGGCCGCCGTATCCGGGATTTCTTTGATTGATAATATTATGCTGCTGCTGATTATGGTCTTTGTGGCCCTGGCTACCGGCGGCGCCGTCATTATGGGCCAATACCTGGGCCACCGGGAACCGGAGCGGGCCAAAGAGGCTGGGCGGCAGCTGGTATGGCTGGTGGGAGCCATTTCCCTGGGGCTCATGGCCCTGTTCTACGCCTGCCGGCCTCTGATCCTGTACAAGCTCTACGGCAGCAGTGACCCGGAGGTACTCTCCAGTGCGGACTCCTATCTCAAGGTTATCGGGCTGTCCATTCCCTTTGTGGCCCTGTTCCAGGCAGGCAGTTCTGTTTTCCGGACCGCCGGCAATACCAAGTTTCCCATGCTCATTGTGCTAGGTTCCGATATTTTCAACGTGTTTGGGAACTATACGGCTATTTATATACTGGGTTGGGGCGTGGCAGGGACGGCTTTGTCCACCGTAATCAGCCGAATCCTGTCGGTATTTGTGGTGCTGTACGGGGCCACCCACGCCAAGTTTTCCCTGACTTTGCCGCCGCTGCTCAAGGTGCGGCCCAATTGGGACCTGATTCGCCGGATGCTCCGGGTGGGCATTCCCTTCAGCGTGGAAAACGGGCTGTTCCAGCTGGGGAAAGTGGTGGTGGTCAGCATTGTCACCACCTTTGGCCTGAACGCCATTACGGCCAACGCCGTAGGCACCGTGTTTACCAACTTTCAGGTACTGCCGGGGATTGCCATGAACGCCGGCATGACCACTGTGGTGGCCCGCTGCCTGGGGGCCGGGGACGTTCCCCAAAGCAAGTACTTTACACGGAAGATAATTTGTCTTATTATGATGACAAACCTGGGCACCAGCCTTTTGAGCTTTGCGGCCTGGCCCCTGATTCTCTTTATCTACCAGTTCCCCAAGGAAACCATGGACCTGGTATGGGAAATCATGTTCTGGCACGGCACCCTGGAAACCCTGATCTGGCCCTTTGCCTTTACCCTTCCGGTAACCTTCCGGGCGGCAGGAGATGCCCGCTTTGCCATGGTGGTGGGCGTGGCCAGCATGATGCTCATGCGGGTGGGCGGCGCCTATGTGCTCTGCACCTACTGCGGCACCGGCATGTTCGGGGCGTGGATTTCCATGTTCCTGGACTGGGTGATCCGGGCCCTGATTTACGTGCCCCGTTATCTCAAAGGTACCTATTTGAAACATAAATTGATTTAAGTTTGCTGTTTACACGAAAGGAAAAGTATGACCGTTGCAAAGATTTTGAAGAAACCCAGCCTGGACCGGGCAGACCTTAGTGCCCTGATTGGCACCCTGGAACCCCAGGAGCGCCAGGCCCTGTACAATGCGGCCTATGCAGTGAAAGCCAAAGAAGTGGGCCGGGTGGCCTATTATCGGGGGCTTTTGGAGTTTTCCAACCAATGCATCAAAAATTGCCTGTACTGCGGCATCCGCCGGGACAACACCCAGGTGGAGCGGTTCACCACCAGCCGGGAGGATATCCTGGCCATGGCCAAATGGGCTTACGACAACCGGTACGGCTCTCTGACTCTCCAATCCGGAGAGCGGCAGGATGAGGAATTTACCAAAGAGGTGGAAGACCTGATTCATGCCATCAAGGACCTGTCCCACGGAGAACTGGGGCTGACCCTGTGCGTAGGGGAGCAGTCCCCGGAAACGTATCAGCGCTGGTTTGAGGCCGGCGCCCACCGGTACCTGCTGCGGATTGAAACCAGCAATCCCCGGCTGTACGCCACCCTGCATCCCCAGGACGGGCACCATGAGTGGAGCGTCCGGAAGCATTGCCTGGAAGTTCTCCGGGATATCGGCTATCAGGTGGGTACCGGGGTGATGATTGGTCTTCCCGGCCAAACCACCGACGATTTGGCGGACGATATTCTGTTCTTCCGGGATATGGACATTGATATGATTGGCATGGGGCCCTACGTGGTCCACCATGAAACTCCCTTGGGCAAGCAGGTTATGGCTGCCGGGGAAAACAGCAAGGAAGCCCAGCAGCGCCGGTTCCTTTGGGGCCTCAATATGATTGCGGCTACCCGGCTGCTGCTGCGGGATGTAAATATCGCCGCCACCACTGCCCTCCAGGCCCTCCATCCTTTGGGCCGGGAGCTGGGGCTCAAGGCCGGGGCCAATATCCTGATGCCCATTGTGACGGTGCCGGAATACCGGCCCCAATACCTGCTCTACGACAACAAACCCTGCGTGGAGGATTCTCCGGACCAGTGCCGGAACTGCCTCAGCGGCCGGGTGGCGTCCGTGGGAGACCGGGTAGGCTTCGGGGAATGGGGCGATTCTCCCCATTTTTACCATGAACATAAAGACAAAAGAGCTGCCGCGCTTTAGCGGGCAGCTCTTTTGCTATTTTAAGACGTTTTGGGGTTTAGAAGCAGACCTTGTTGGGGTTCAGGATCAGGTTGGGGTCAAAGACTTCCTTGATGCCCTGCATCAGGCGCATGGAAGTATCTCCCAGGGATTCCGCCAGGTATTGGACCTTGCCGAAACCAATGCCGTGTTCCCCGGAAATCTGGCCGCCCAGCTCGGTGCATTTGGCGTACAAGAGGTGCATGAATTGGTCAACCGCCGGCCGGAACTGTTCCAGGGGCATATCGTTGGCGCAGGTGTAGATGTGCAGGTTGCCGTCCCCGGCATGGCCGAACATCTTCACTTCAAAGGGGAAGTCCTTTTGGATTTCCTTGATGTACAGCACAAAATCCGGAATCTTGGAAATGGGAACTACCACGTCGCATTCGTCCAGCAGGCTGAACTGTTCTTCAATGCCTTCCAGGAAGGAAGAACGGGCTGCCCAGGTCTTTTCTAGGAACATGGGGGTGTCGGCTACCAGTACGTCCAGGGCACCGGCTTCCAGCATCATTTCAGCTCCCTGTTCCACCAGTTCGTCCAACTGGTCGTTGCTGGCGGCGTCCAGGGTAACCAGCAGGTAAGCACCCACTGCCTGGCCTTCCACTTCCTTGGGGAAAACGGATTTGCCCAGGTAGGCTTCGGAAGATTCCAGAATTTCCTTTTCAAAGAATTCCAGGGTCTGGGGATTCAGGGCGGACCGTTTGATGGCCGGTACGGCACCGATGCCGTCCGCCAGCTCAGCAAAAGGAACAATCAGGGTGGTGTGGGCCTTGGGCGGAGCAATCAGCTTCAGGGTCAGCTCCGTAATGATGCCCAGGGTGCCTTCGGAGCCCACCATCAGGTTCAGCAGGCTGTAGCCGGAAGACGTTTTGGAAACCGGGCTGCCCAGGTGCAGGATTTCCCCGGTGGGCAGAACCACCGTCATGGCTTGGACATAGTTCCGGGTGGTACCGTATTTTACGGCTCTCATGCCGCCGGCGTTGGTGGAAACGTTGCCGCCCAGGGTGGCAAACTTTTCGCCTGGATCCGGAGGATAGAATATACCGTGGGCCAGGGCGTCCTTGGACAGTTCATCCAGCAGTACCCCGGGCTGTACCCGTACGTTCATATTTTCTTCGTCGTAGCCCAGAATCTGCTTCATCCGGGTGGTGCACAGCACCAGGCCCTGCTGGACCGGCGTGCAGCCGCCTACCAGGCCGGTGCCGGCGCCCCGGACGGTAACCGGGATGTGGTTGGCGTTGCAGAGCTTCATGATGGCGGAAATTTCTTCCGTGCTCAGCACATCAATGGTGGCTTCGGGCATACCGATGCCGTAAATGGGCATATCATCATGGGCATAATCAGGATTGATGTCTTCTCCTACAATAACGCGGTTGCCGGAAATCTCACGCAGCTGCGCAAGAATCTCCGGAGTGATTGGTTGATATTGAATCATAACTGGAAACCTCCCCTTTGTTTAACACAGGTGAGTTTAGTATAATCAATTTCTATTTGATATACAAGTAATTGACAAAAAAATCAAAAGAATTCGCTAACTATTTTCTATAGGTCTATAACCGTTCGTTATAGACCACAGCGGCTGGCCGGGTTGGCCGGCCTGTGGTATAATGAAAAGGCAGCCTTACAGGATCTGCCGTAAATCAGCCAGGAACCTCCCCGGAGGTTCTTTCTTTTTTTGCTGTCCGTACAGTCCCGGCATTGTTCCAATAAGAAAATTCTATGGATTGTCTGTGACTAACCGGTCATGGTATGATAAGACAGTAAATGTGTGAAATTTTGCCAGGAAAGGACGTTGGTGAACGATATGCTAACCCAGAGAAAAAAGAGAAACCTGTGGCTGGGCCTGGCCCTTTTGGGCAGCTTGAGCCTGACCTGGGTGCCGGGCTCTGCTGCAGCCCAGCAGCCTGCGGCCGGAGAAAAGAGGCAGGCGGAAGCCGCCGTCAGTCCGGAAAGCCAGAAGCAGCCTGCTGCTGGACAAAAGGCTGGCAGTCAGGAAAAGACCGGGACAGAAGGGGATTCTGCCACTCAAAAAAGAACTATGCCCAGCAATGTTCCTGTAAAAACGGAACCTATCCGGAAAGTCCGGGAGGTAAACTTTGTCATCCAGCATGGGCAGCTGGTCAGTGAAGCCATTGGCGATGTGGACGGGGACGGCGTGGAAGAAGTGGTGGACCTGATGGGGGATCCGGTGGTGGACAAATCCAGCTACATGGGAAATATGTACGTGATTGTCCGGGACCTGGATTCCACCAAGGTGAAATATTATATCCGTCCCCAGGATCTGGGGGGCTACAATGCCTACCTGACCCTGTCGGACGTAACGGGTACCGGCTGGCCCGACGTCATTATTGCGGCTCCCAGCGGCGGTCCTGGGGAGACGGTGGAATACCGGATCCTGGACTTTAGCGGCACCAAGCCGGAAGAAGTGTTTACCGCAGCAGACAACCGGGGAGTGACCATGGTGGGCACCTATCTGCCGGATTATAAGGTGCGGCTCAGTTTTCCCAATCTGACCCAGGACGTGGAACTGGACCTGGCCTCCCAAAAGGATGCCTACCGGAGCCTGAACGTGTACGGGGCGGACGGCTCCCTGAAAAGCTCCGGCCTGCGGCCCCTGCTCCAGAATATCAGCCAGCTGAGCACCCTGGATGTGGACGGGGACGGGGTGGACGAACTGGTAACCCTCCAGAAGGTGATGGGCGTGGACAGCGACCAGCCCCTGGGCACTGTGCGCACGGTCTGGGGTTACCGGGCCGGGGTGTGGCAGCCCTGGAACGTCAGCTTCCGGGCGGAACTTTACGCCAAACCGGCCTACGAAAATACCGATAAGATTACCGGTACCGGCGGCTACGAAATCACAGATCTGAAGGTGGGCACGGACACTGGGGAGGTAGAATATCCCCATTTCCAGAAACTGGACGGCAAGATTGCCTGGCGCATCAACAATAAAATAGAAACCTTTGTCCGGGACCGGCTGCGGGAAGCGGTGTTCGGCACCCGGCTGAACCTGACCTACGAGGTGAAGTATACGGGCCGCAAATATGCCAGTGTCATGCTGCTGGGGCTGCTGTCCGACCGGGACCGGAGCCAGGTCATCAGCCGCAGCTTCAACTTCAACTTGACCACCGGAGAGGAAATTCCCTTAAAGGAACTGGTGCGGCCCTGGTACGGCTTCTGGAATATGGTGAAGAAGGAAGGCCAGGCCAAGGGCATTGCAATCACCGAGGATACGCTGACCGGCTACTATTACGATGGCAGCGTGTTGGGGCTCCTGGATGGGAACCGGAAAGAACTGGATATCCCCGAGGAAAAGGTGCTGCCTTTTCTGGCAAAAAATCGTATCGGAGAAGAATTTTTGACTAGCCAGTCAAATGAAGGATCCGTGAAAAAACTAGGGAAAATCAGTGAAAATAAGGAGAAAAACGGCAATTAACAGATTTGAATCTAGAAATTGCATAAGATATAATATACAAGGTTTTCTATAAGTATTCCATAGAATGCAATTTGCCGAAGAGGGCAGGATTTAGGAGGATTGTTCATGTTAGGAAAGAAAAAAGCGGTATCCGTGGGGATGGCGCTCCTGCTGTTATTGGGCGTCGCCGGCTGCGGCCAAAAGACAGCACCTATGGGTGGAGCCGTGGACGTAAAGTCCATGCAGGTCATCAAGCGGGATACTCCCATCAAGTATGAGTACACCGGCTTTGTGGAAGCAAAGAACGCGGTGGAAGTAAAATCCAAAGTTACCGGCACTATTGTGCAGAAACTGGTCAACGGCGGGGACGAAGTGCAGGCAGGACAGCTGCTGTACGTTATCGATCCCAGAACCTACCAAAACTCCGTGCTGAATGCCCAGGCCAACTTGGCCAACGCCCAGGCAACCCTAAGCAATGCGGAAAAGGATGCCTACCGGTACCAGACCTTGTACGAACAGGGCGCCGTTTCCAAGCAGACGGCTGACCAGTACAACACGGCGCTGGCCCAGGCCCAGGCCAATGTAAACGCCCAACAGGCCATCCTGGCATCTTCCCAGGTAGATGTCAGCGATACCCAGATTGTGGCTCCCTTCTCCGGCAAGATTGATACCAATCCGCTGGCGGAAGGTGCTTTCGTAACGGCCAGCTCTACGGTGCTCACCACCATTTCCAGCAGCAACCCCATGTGGGTGCGCTTCTCCGTTTCGGAAAGTGACTACCTGGATATGATGAAGGGCAACCTGAACAACGCAGGCAACCTGACGGATGTGACCCTGACCCTAAGTGACGGTACGGTCTATCCGGAAAAAGGCGTGGTCAGCCAGGTTGACCGGGGCGTCAGCGATACCACCGGTACCCTGACCCTGAAGGCTGAATTCAACAACCCCAACAACCTGCTGCTGCCGGGGATGTTCGCCAACATTTCCCTGGTGGGCTCCACCGTTCCCAACGCCATCCTGATTCCTCAGCGGGCCGTAACGGACGTAATGTACAAGCACTTTGTGTACGTCATCAACTCCGACAATACGGTAAGCATGAAGGAAGTGCAGCTGGGCGCACGGGTCGGCAAGCTGTGGCTGGTTAAGAGCGGCTTGGACGGTACCGAAAACATCGTAGTAGAAGGCATTCAGAAGCTGCAGCAGGGCGCCAAGGTAAATCCCACGCCTATGACGGAAGCTGACCTGGATACCACCGATACAGACAATTCAACTGCTGCAGGCAGTAAAGCATCCAACAGCAGCGCAAAATAAGGGGGAGGTAAAGGAAAGTGGCAAAATATTTTATTGATCACCCCGTATTCGCCTGCGTTATTTCCATTATCATCGCCCTGATCGGCATTATTTCGGCCTATAACCTGCCTATCGCCCAGTATCCCCAGATCTCCAACCCGCGTATCAGCGTAGTGGCCAACTACGTAGGCGCCAACGCGGAGGTTGTGGAACAGTCGGTAGCCCAGGCCATTGAAAAGAAGGTCAACGGCGTTGAAAACATGGTCGACATGCAGTCGGTCAGCGATAACCAGGGTAACTACACCCTGAACGTAAAGTTTGAATTGGGAACGGACCCGGATATGGACTCCGTTAAGGTGCAGAACCGTGTGGCCCAGGCCAATGCGTCCCTGCCCAGCGAAGTAACCACCTATGGTGTTACCACCAGAAAACAGTCCGCCCAGACCATCATGTATTTCTCTTTGACTTCCCCTAACGGGACCTATGACACCATGTTCTTGAAAACCTATGGTGCCACCCAGTTCGTGGATGCCTTAAAGAGAGTCAAGGGCGTTTCCGACGTCAGCGAGTACGGCCCGGAACTGTCCATGAGAATTTGGTTGGATCCTATGAAGATGGCGCAGCTGGGGGTAACCGCAGCGGATGTCCAGTCCGCCATCCAAAGTCAGAACATCCAGGCCCCGGCAGGTTCCATTGGTGCCCGGCCTACGGAAAAGGACCAGGAATTCCAGTATTCTGCCCGGGTTAAAGGCCGTCTGACCACCGCGGACGAATTCAAGAACATCGTTATCAAAAATAATAACGGCAACCTGCTCCGGGTAAAAGATGTAGCCCGGGTAGAGTTTGGTCCCCGTGACGACAGTGTCGTCAGTAAGATGGATGGCATGAACGCCATGTCCTATGACATCAACCTGAACACCGATGCCAACGCCCTGGAAACCGTGGCTGGCGTCAGAAAAGTGCTGGCCGAAGCCCAAAAGAGCTTCCCGCCGGATATGGAATTAAACATTGTGCAGGATAACACGGACTATGTACGTGAATCCCTGAAAGAAGTGGTTATCACCCTGGTAGAAACCCTGGTACTGGTAGTACTGATTACCTGGGTATTCCTGCAAAGCTGGCGGGCTACCCTGGTGCCCACCCTGGCCATCCCCGTATCCCTATTGGGTACCTTCGGTTCCTTCATCATCTTTGGTTTCAGTATCAATACCCTGACCCTATTTGCCTTGGTGCTGGCCATCGGTATCGTAGTAGATGATGCCATCGTAGTGGTGGAAGCTGTAGAACATAACGTGGATGCCCTGGGGATGAGCCCTAAGGAAGCCACCTACACCGCCATGCGGGACGTATCTGGGGCCATTGTGGCCACCGCCTTCGTGCTGCTGGCCGTATTCCTGCCGGTAGCCTTCCTGGGCGGCACCACCGGCGTACTGTACAAACAGTTCGCCCTGACCATTACCGTGGCGCTGACCATTTCCGCTGTGGTAGCCATGTCCCTGAGCCCGGCTGTGTGCGCCCTGGTGATCCGTCCCAAGAAGGAAACGGACAAGAACACCTTCCTGGGCAAGATGTTTGGCTACTTCAACCGGTGGCTGGAACGGACCACGGGCAAATACGTGAACAACGTAAAACGCCTGCTGCGCCATTTCCGGGTAGGCCTGTGTGCTCTGCTGGTGGTCTTCGTACTGATCGGTGCTTTCTTCAAACTGATTCCTTCCGGGTTCGTACCGGATGAAGACCAGAGCTTTACCCTGATGACGGCAACCCTGCCGGAAGCCGCCTCCACTGCCCGGACCATCAAGGCCACCAATGATTTGGCTGCCCAGGTACGGCAGATTCCCGGTGTAAAGCATGTCATGCAGATTGTGGGCTTTGATGCCCTGTCCATGGCCCGGAAGTCCAACGCCGCCATCATGCCCGTAAAACTGGAAGATATCCAGAACCGGACCACCGATGATCTGAGCGTTTACTCCATCATCAATAAACTGAACGGCGTAGGTGCCAAAACCCCTGCTGCCAACGTTATGGCCTTTAACGAAGCCGTACTGCCCGGCATGTCCAGTACAGGTAACCTGAGCCTGTACATTATGGACACCACCGGCCATGATACGGATGTAATGGCCAGCGATGTGCAGACCATCCTGGGCAAGCTGAACCAGCGCCCGGAAGTGTCCCATATGTACACCACGTTCACCAACAATACCCCGGCCCTGCAGTTTGAAGTAGACCGGGCCAAAGCAGAAAGCTTGAACGTACCGGTATCCAGCGTGTTTACCACCCTCCAGGCTTTCCTGGGCGGGGACGAAGTCAACGACTTTAACCTGCTGGGCCAGACCTGGAAGGTTGTTATCCAGGCAGAACCCCAATACAGAGGGGACACCAAGAGCTTTGCCAATCTGTACGTAGCCAGCAATTCCGGGAACCTGGTTCCCCTGAGCGCGTTGGTAAAATCCAAGGAAATGGTGGCCGCGCCTGCCATTACCCGGTATAACGGTGCCCGGGGTGCCAAGATCGCAGGTTCTCCTGCTTCCGGTTACTCCACCGGCCAATCCATGGCCGCTGTAGAAGAAGTGCTGAACAGCCAGCTGCCTTCCGGCTACACCTACGAATGGATCGACCAGAGCCGGGATGAAAAGTCCGCCGGCAACTCCTCCTTCATCATGTTCGGGATTTCCCTGGTATTCGTTTACCTGTGCCTGTCCGCCCTGTATGAAAGCTGGACCCTGCCGCTGGGCATCATCTTCGCCGTACCTTCCGCTGTAATGGGGGCCGTTGGCTTCCAGTACCTGCGGGGCCTGCAGAGCGATATCTACATGCAGATTGGGTTGATCGTGCTCATTGGTCTGTCGGCCAAGAACGCCATCCTGATTGTGGAATACGCCAAGATGAGAGTGGACAACGGCTGGGCCATTATGCCCGCCCTGATCGATACCGTACAGGTTCGTCTCCGTCCTATTCTGATGACCGCCTTCTCTACGGTTATTGGTGCTGTGCCTCTGGCCTACGCCAGCGGCGCAGGTGCAGGCAGCCGTACTTCCATTGGTACCGCCATTATCGGTGGTATGATGGCTTCTACGTTCCTGTCCCTGTTCCTGGTTCCTGTATTGTTCCTGACCATTGAAAAGGTCTTCCATCCCAAGACGCCGGTTGGCTCTGTGGATGATGAAATTCCCAGTGATCAGCTTTAAGTTATGAAAAATGCCTCTCCTGCCGGCTGGCAGGGGAGGCATTTTATTTTCCGCCTTTTGGTGGACAAAGCCCGGAAAGTCCAAGGAGAACGGAATGGGCTAACAGATGAAAAAAATATCCGAATGGTAATGTAATATTTAACAAATTCATTCAGAAATTCTTTGCAATTTTCGAATGAAACGTTTATAATAGGTACCATTCTGATTAGTGTAAGGGTGAGTGTACGTGAAAAGAACAAATGTAACACCAAATCTGCTCAAACAGGTGTGGCACCTGACCCGAAGCTATTGGCGCAGTGAGGAAAAGAAAAAAGCCTACCTGCTCCTGGCAGCCATTCTGCTGCTGACCCTGGGTGTGGTGTTTATGCTGGTGCTGCTGAACGAATGGAACAATGCCTTCTATACGGCCCTGCAAGACTATCAGACGGAAGAAATCTTCCATCAGCTGAGACGTTTTACCGTTTTGGCCTTTATTTACATTATTTTGGCCGTTTACGCCTATTATCTCCAGCAGGTACTGATTCTGCACTGGCGCCGGTGGCTGACGGGCCGGTACATTGATGCCTGGCTCCAAAATAAGACCTATTACCGGCTGCAAATGTTCGGGAAAGATATGGATAACCCGGACCAAAGAATCAGTGAGGACGTGAACCTGTTCGTCACCGATACCCTGGGCTTTTTCGTAGGCATCATCAAGGCGGTGTGCACGCTGCTGTCCTTCGTGGTGATTCTCTGGCAGCTGTCCGGACCCTTTTCCTTCCAGCTGCTGGGCCGGACCTGGCAGGTTCCCGGGTATATGGTTTGGGTGGCCGTGGCCTACGCTGTAGTAGGCACCTGGCTGACCCACCGGGTGGGGCACAAACTGGTAGCCCTGAATTTCCTCCAGCAGCGCCGGGAGGCAGATTTCCGTTTCAGCATGATGCGGATGCGGGAGAACGCTGAAAGCGTAGCTTTCTATCATGGGGAAGAACAGGAAGGCCGGGTCTTCAAAAACCGTTTTACCCTGCTGCTGGAAAACTTCTGGAAAATTGTTTTGAAGCAGAAGCAGCTGGTGTGGCTGAATTCCGGGTATTCCCAGATTGCCATCATCTTTCCCTTTGTGGTGGCCATTCCCCGCTTCCTGCGCCGGGAACTGACCCTGGGCGGGCTGATGCAGGTGGCTACGGCCTTTGGCCGGGTCCAGGATGCCCTGTCCTACTTTGTGGATATGTATACTTCCCTGGCCGCCTGGCAGGCCGTGGTAGAGCGGCTTACCAGTTTTGAGGCCCATATGGAGCTGGTGCAGGCGGCGGGCAGTGCTTCCCAGCTGGTCCAGGGAAGCTCCCCGGATGCAGCGCTCCATATCAAGGACCTGGAAGTGGACCTGCCCAATGGGCAGCCCATTCTCCAGGGGCTGAATCTGACCCTGGAGCCGGGGAAAAACCTTTTGATTCAGGGCCTCAGCGGCAGCGGGAAAAGCACCCTGCTGCGCTGTCTGGCCGGTCTCTGGCCCTTTGTGAAAGGGGAAACGGACTTGCCCCCGGGCAGTACTGTCATGTTCATTCCCCAGCGCCCCTATTTGCCGTTAGGCACCCTGCGGGATGCCATTCTGTATCCCGGCACCAGGGACCTGCCCGACGCCCACCTGCGTCAGGTACTGGCGGAGTGCCAAATTGGCTATTTGGCCAAGCACCTTTTGGAAGAAGGGGACTGGGCCCACGTCTTTTCCTTGGGCGAGCAGCAGCGGCTGGCTTTTGCCCGGATTTTGATCTACCAGCCGGCCTGGCTGTTTATGGATGAATCCACTTCGGCCCTGGATGAGGAAACCGAAGCCCGGATGTACCAATTGCTGGCAGAGAAGCTGCCGCATACCACCGTTATCAGTGTAGGACACAGAAGTTCCCTGCTTCAGTTCCACCAGCTGGTCCTGCATTTGGATAAAAATAAAAAAGAAGCAACGCTTCAGGCAGCGCCTGCTGCCCAAGACTGCCGCACGGCAGAATTTTGATGGGGGGAAACACCGATGAATATTGAAACCTTGAATGCCATTGATTCCTTTGTCTGGGGACCACCGCTTCTGGTGCTGCTGGTAGGTACCGGTATTTTCCTCAGCCTGCGCCTGCACTTTCTCCAGATTTTCCGTCTGCCCCGTTCCCTGAAACTGATTTTCTCTGCAGAAAACCAGGGCGAAGGGGACATCGACAGCTTTAAGGCCCTGTGCACGGCCCTGGCTGCCACCGTGGGCACCGGGAACATTGTAGGGGTAGCCACTGCCGTGAAAGCCGGCGGCCCCGGCGCTATTTTCTGGATGTGGATGGCCGCCTTCTTTGGCATGGCCACAAAGTACGCAGAAGGCTGCCTGGCGGTAAAATACCGTACCGTGGATGATAAGGGTATGATTTCCGGCGGGCCCATGTACTACATCGAAAATGGCCTGGGCAAGGCCTACAAGCCCCTGGCTGTGGCCTTTGCCTTCTTTGGGGTACTGGTGGCCTATTTTGGCATTGGTACCTTTGCCCAGGTAAATTCCATTGTGGAAATTACCCAGCTGAATGCCGGCATTCCTGTAGTGTGGACGGCCGTGATTCTGACCATTATCGTAGCCGGGGTTACCTTGGGCGGCCTTCAGAGCATTGCGGAAGCTGCTTCCAAAATTGTGCCGGCCATGGCTGTTATTTACTTGGCTTCTACCCTGGGTATTTTGGTAATCTTTGCGGACCGGATTCCTGCCGCCATTGTGGAAATCTTGACCGATGCCTTTACGCCTACCGCGGCTGTCGGCGGCTTTTTGGGCGCCAGCGTGCTTTTGGCCATGCGCAGCGGCGTAGCCCGGGGCGTTTTCTCCAACGAATCCGGTTTGGGCTCCGCACCTATTGTGGCTGCCGCAGCCAAAACCAATTGGCCGGCAGAACAGGGTCTGGTTTCCATGACAGGTACCTTTATTGATACTATCATCATCTGCACTCTGACCGGTTTGGTGATTGTCATCAGCGGCCAATGGACAACCGACCTGAACGGGGCGGCCTTGACCAACGCAGCCTTTGCCCAGGCGTATCCCACCTTTGGGGGCTACCTGCTGATGGTGGGGCTGGTGCTCTTTGCCTTTACTACCATTTTAGGCTGGAACTATTATGGGGAACGCTGCATGGAATACCTGGTGGGGACCAAGGGTATTATGCCCTACCGCATCGGTTTTATCATCCTGGTAGCGGCCGGGGCCTTTGTAAAACTGGAAGCCATCTGGATTTTGGCCGACATTGTAAACGGCCTGATGGCCATTCCTAACCTGATTGCCCTGCTGGGGCTGTCCGGGGTGGTTGTGGCGGAAACCAAAAAGTACAACCAGCACGTCAAGGAACAAAAACAGAAAAAAGCTGCCTAAGGGCAGGGGCGTTCGCCCATAAAAAAACTCTGTGCAAAAGGGAAGAAACTTTTGCACAGAGTTTTTGTTTCAGCAGCTGGCAGCTAGACCAGTTGTTTGCGAAAATGCCAGTACAGATATAAGAGGGCTGCAGCGATTTCTACAGCCGGGCAAACCAGGCCGTACATCAAGGTGTAGCCAAAGGCGCCGGCAATGAGGCCCAGGGTGGCAGCAGCTATGCCCACGAGAATATCCAGGAACCAGAAGAAGGTGGCCGTGGCAGCGCCGGCTCGGGACAGGGGAGCGCTTTGGATGGCCAGGGTCTGGAAGGAAGGACTCAGGGCGCCAAAGCCCAGGCCCTGGACCACAGCGGCTGCGTACAGAGAGCTGGGAGTGGTAATTTGGCTGAACAGCACCAGCCCCAGGATAAAGGCCGCAAAGCCCGGCAGGATCAGGTAGACGGGCCCCAGGCTGTCAAATAGCCGGCCGATTACCGGGCGGCTTACCACAATGGACAGGGCAAATACGGCGAAAAACACCCCGGTTTGGCTGTCCATGGAAAGGCTGTGCAGGTATAGGGGAATGAAGGTAAGCACGCCGCCGTAGGCAAAGTACACCAGACCGCCCAAAAGGGCTGCAGGCAGGGATTTGATTTCCAAAAGACGCTCCAGCAGGGGACCTTCCGGCAGGTCCTGGGGCGCCGTAACGCTGGGGGCCAGGGGAACCAGAAAGGCCCCCAGCAGCATGGCTGCAGCTGCCAGGCTGAGAAACAGGAACAGGACGGAAATCCCCAGCAGCTGGTAGAGCAAAAGGCCGGCCAAGGGACCCACCACCATGGCCAGGTTGGTGGTGACGGCAAAATAACCCACCCCTTCGCCCCGGCGGGAAGGGGGAATCACCAGTACCGCAATGGCAGCTGCGGTAGTAGTGGTCAGGGAAAACAGTACCCCATGGAAGGCCCGGAGCACGAAAATTTCTTCCAGCCCTGCCAAAAAGTTGAAGGCCAGCATCACCAGGTTAAACAGTACCAGGGCCAAAAGCAGCAGCTGCCGCTTGTTCTTCTTGTCGATGAGATAGCCGGCAAAGGGGCGGAACAGGCTGGTACCAATCTGAAATGAGGTCATGGCCAGGCCTGCCTGGACATCGCTGCCGCCAAATTCGGCAATAATAAACAGGGGCAGGGTGGATACCAGGATATATTGGGTGAGAAACTGAAAGAAATTGATGCCGCCCATACAAAGAAAGGGCGCGGTCCATAATTTTTCCTTAGGCAAAGAAAACGACTCCTTCCGCTCGCAGTGATACTCACCATTGTACTCTGCCAGGAAAGCCTGTCAATTGGAAATAGGAGTTTCTTGGAGTGGAAATAAAAAGGAAAAGGAAAAATGGCCCTGAAGGGGAAAAAATCCCTGAAAATTTCCGCTAAAAAGTAAAAATCCTTGTATACAGTGCCCATACGGGAAATAAAGGAAAAATAACGGGGATATACAAAAGTTTTACGGGCCGAAAAATTGTCTTTAATTGGGGAAAATAGTATAATGGGGATGAACTTATTTTTGAGAGGAGCTTTATCTTATGAAAGCACGCGAAATTGCCAATGATATATTTGAAGTAGGCGTTCGGGATTGGACCCTGAAAGATTTCCATGGGTTTGCCACCCCTCGGGGCGTCACCTACAATTCCTTCCTGCTGCTGGACGAAAAAATCTGCCTGATTGACGGGGTAAAAGCTCGTTATGCTGGAGACCAGCTGACTTATATCAGTTCCGTAGTGGAGCCTTCCAAAATTGACTACATTGTGGTCAACCACGTGGAACCGGACCATTCCGGCAGTCTGCCGGCTTTGGCCGCTGCCTGCCCCAAGGCTGTTTTCCTGTGCACGGTACAGGCTTCCAACGAACTGAAGGAACATTACGGGAATGTTTTTGACGGACGGCTGCAGGTAGTAAAAACCGGCGAAAGCCTGAGCCTGGGCAAACGCTCTCTGGTATTCCATGCCATTCCCATGCTCCACTGGCCGGATTCCATGGTGACCTACTGCCCGGAAGAACAAATCCTGTTCTCCAGTGATGCTTTTGGCCAGCACTACTGCTGCACCAAGCTGTTTGACGATGAAACGGAAGTGGCTGATATGCTGTTTGAAGCCCAGAAGTACTTCGCCAATATTCTGATGCCCTATGCCAAACTGGTACCCAACGCAGTGAAATTCGTCCGCAGCCTGCCGCTGAAGATGATCTGCTCCTGCCACGGCTGCATTTGGCGCACCAATATCGATGACATTCTGACCAAGTACGAACAATGGGGCCGGGGAGAAGCCATCAACCGGGTCCTGGTGGTATACGATACCATGTGGGGCGGCACCGAGGCCATGGCACGGGCCATGCTCCGGGGTATTGAAAAGCAGGGTATGCGGGCCAAACTGTACCGCTACGAAAGCTCCCTGAAGGCTGATGTAATCAGCGACCTGCTGACCGCCAAGGGAATCCTGATTGGTTCTCCTACCCAAAACTCCGGCATGATGCCCACCATCGGCGATTTGCTGACCTACCTGAAGGGCCTGAAGCCCTCCGGCAAGCTGGCTGCCGCTTTTGGTACCTACGGCTGGGCCGGCGGTGCAGAAAAGGATATGGAAGCCCTCATCAAGGCTTCCGGTATGGAACTGCTGCCGGGCTATAACGTAAAATGGCGGCCGCTGCCGGAAGAACTGGAAAAGGCAGAAAAATACGGCTTTGACTTTGCCGAAACCGTTAGCCAGAAATTCCAGGAAAAATAAGAAGCGGACAATTGTGATAAAATAGCTGTGGGAAAAATGGTAAGAGGTTTTGGCTTCTTACCATTTCCTGCTATATAAAACCGGAGGGTGCATGCAGGATATTATTGTTGGAAGAAACGCTGTGCGGGAAGCGCTGCACAGCAGCCGTCCCTTGAATAAATTGTGGGTCCAGACGGGCCTTCACGGGGGCAGTTTGGGAGAGCTTTTGGCCTTGGCCCAGGAACGGAAGATTCCTGTGGAAATGGTAAGCAAGGAAGTCCTGGACCATATGGCGGAAGGCCTTCGGCACCAGGGCATTGCCGCCCAGGGTGCTCCCGTAGCCTTCCAGGACCTGGATCAGGTGCTGACCAAGGTGGAGCAGCGGGGAGAAACACCCCTTTTGCTGCTTTTGGATGAACTTCAGGATCCCCAAAATGTAGGGGCCCTTATCCGGACCGCCAATGCGGCAGGAGTCCACGGGGTGCTGCTGCCCCAACGGCGCAGCTGTCCCTTAAATGCCGTGGTGGCCAAAATCTCCGCCGGGGCAGTGGAACACGTACCGGTAATCCAAATCGGCAATATTGCCCAGACCATGAAAAAGCTGAAGAAGCAAGGGTTCTGGATTGCCGGAGCGGATATGGACGGGGAAAACCTCTATTTTGACGCCAACCTGACGGGACCCATGGTCCTGGTGGTGGGGGCGGAAGGCAAGGGCCTGGGACGCCTGGTCAAGGAAAATTGTGATTTTATTGTACGGATTCCCATGCTGGGAGAAGTGTTTTCCCTGAACGCTTCTGTGGCCGGGGGAATCCTGCTGTATGATATTGTGCGGCAGCGGCTATTGGCGGCACGCTGACGGACGGGGAATTGCTTTGCAGGGGGCAAAGGAGGGGAACTGTATGACGCAGCTGGACGAAAGCAAGAAAAAGTATGAGGCGCTCAGTGATGAACAATTGATTGAGCGGATCCAGAAACAGGATGATCGTCAGGCGCAGGATTACCTGCTGGCCAAGTACAAGGAGTTTGTGAAAATGAAGGCCAGCCGGTACTTTCTCATTGGGGCTGAGAAAGAGGACATGATCCAGGAGGGGATGATTGGCCTTTTCAAAGCCATTCGGGATTACCGGCCGGACAAGAAGGCGTCTTTTAAGGTATTTGCGGAGCTATGCGTGAATCGGCAGATTATTTCGGCCATCAAGAGTGCTACCCGGCAAAAGCATAAACCTTTAAATACGTATGTATCCCTGGACAAACCTATTTTTGACGACGGCAAGGAACGGACCATCATGGATATGCTGGGGGGCAGCCATGGAATTGAGCCGGAAAACCTGCTGGTGGATCAGGAAGAGTTTGCGGATATCGAAAAGAACGTGTCGGCCATGCTGAGTTCCCTGGAGTGGCAGGTACTGTGCAAGTACCTGGAAAGCAAATCCTACCAGGATATTTCTGCTGAGCTGAAGCGGAGCACCAAATCCATTGACAATGCGCTCCAGCGGGTGAAGCGGAAACTGGAAAAATACCTGAGTTCCCGGAACCACGAGCTGGACATCCGGACCCTGAACAAGGGCCTGCTGCTGATGGCAGCCAAGGAACATTTGGCCAACCAGGAGGAGCAGGAAAACCTGGAAGATATTGACAGGATTGATACACTTTGAAGCAGAATAGACAGAAAAAAGAGAAAATCAGTTTCACTTTGCAGGAAAATATTTTTTCCTGCCGAAAGGAAACAATATCCAGAAAATCTGCTCGGACATAGGAAAGGGAGGGCATACGCATGAATCAATTAGAAGAATTTGAACAACAGATTGCCGCCGTACGGGAAAAGGAAGAAAAGGTTTTGATTGTTACCGGCAAACCCGGCAGCGGCAAAAGCAAACTGATGCGGGAAGCTGCAGAAGCCAAGGGCTGGGACTATATTGACGCTCGCCTGCTGATTACGGAAGAATTTCTGAAATTGCTGCCGGCGGAAAGAAGAAGCAAGGCCCCGGAAATGCTCAAGGACCAGCTGACTGGGCATCATGGGGACGTGATTATGCTGGACCGGGTACAGACCTTCTTTGTGCCTGTTTTCAACATCGATCCCAAGAGCGTAATTGATGAACTGGGCAAAACCTATACTCTGGTCATTGCCTGGCCGGGTTATGTGAACAATGGCCTCTTGTGCTATGACAAATTCGATGGAACGGAATCCATCCGTTTGTCCGCCGCCAACTATACCATTTGGAATGTAGGGTGATAGCATGACAGAAGGGAAAACGGTAAGGGGCACTCTGGCTGTCCTGACAGGCGGCGGGGACTGCCCGGGCCTGAATGCCGTAATCCGAGCTGTAGTGAAGACCGCTATTTTCAACGGATATCAGATCTATGGTATTGCCAACGGCTTCCATGGTCTGATCAGCAATGACATGAAGCTGATGCAGCTGTCCGATGTATCCGGCATTTTGCCCCGGGGCGGCACGGTGCTGGGCACCACCAACCGGGATAATCCGTTCCACTATGCTTCCGGCGAAGCTGCCGACGGCAGCATCATCTACAAGGATATGCGGGAAGTGGTGGTAAAGAACCTGAAGGACCACGGCATTGAATGCCTGGTGGTTATCGGCGGGGACGGCAGTCTGAAAATTGCCTACGACCTCCATCGGCTGTGCGGGGTGAACGTGGTGGGTGTACCCAAGACCATTGATAACGACCTGCCCTGTACGGAACGGACCTTTGGCTTTGATACGGCTATGTCCATGGCCACGGAAGCTTTGGACCGGCTGCACACCACGGCAGAATCCCATCACCGGGTAATGGTGCTGGAAGTTATGGGGCGCTACGCAGGGTGGATTGCCCTGCACTCGGGGATTGCCGGCGGAGCCGATGTGATTTTGATTCCAGAAATTCCTTATGATATTGAAGCTGTTATCCGGAAAATCCGGCGGCGCCAGCAAAGCGGTAAGAAATTCAGCATCATTACGGTGGCTGAAGGGGCCAAGCCCATTGGCGGCGAGCTGACGGTTGCCCGGATTGTCAAGGACAGCTTTGAACCCATCCGCCTGGGCGGCGTGGGGGAGAAACTGGCAGAGGAAATTGAAGCCAAAACCGGAATTGAATCCCGCTGCACGGTGTTGGGGTATCTCCAGCGGGGCGGTTCACCTACAGCCTACGACCGGGTGCTTTCCACCCGCTATGGAGTGGCCGCAGTGGAAGCCTGTCTGGCAGGGGAATACAATGTGATGGTAGCCCTCCAGGCCAACCAGATTGTCCGGGTACCTATAGCTCAGGCTGCTTCGGAACCCCATCGGGTTCCCGTAGATTCGGATATTATCCGGGCCGGCCGCCATATTGGCATTTCCTTTGGGGACGAACAGCCCTGAGGTACAAAAAAACAAGAGAAGACCTGTTTTCCCAAGAAAGTCCTGGAAAAAATTGTGTCTTCTCTTTTTTTTTCTGTTTCAATGACATATAATGAACAAGCTGCGGAAAGCAGGAACCATATAAAGGGAGTGAAAGTAAGTGAGTGAAAATTTAATTGCGGTCATATTGGGTATTGTGGAAGGGCTGACAGAGTTTATTCCTGTTTCTTCCACCGGCCATATGATCATTGTGGGACACCTGATCGGCTTTCAGGGGAACCTGGCCAAGATATTTGACGTGGTGATTCAACTGGGAGCGATTCTGGCCGTGCTGGTGCTCTATAAAGAACGGTTCCGCCGTTTCTTCACCAAAGAAGGCTGGCAGCTGGGAACCGGGCTGACCGGGTACCATGTGGCAGCTGGCTGCGTGCCTACTATGGCTTTCGCTCTCCTGGTCCATTCTTTCATTAAGAAATACCTGTTTTCTCCGGCTACGGTAGCCATTGGCCTGGTGCTGGGCGCCCTGCTCATGATTTACGCTGAGCACAAGATCAAGGGCCATGAACAGGAATTGGTCCAGGACGTGGACCATATCAGCCTGAAGCAGGCCCTGTACATCGGCTTTTTCCAATTTCTGTCGCTGTGGCCGGGCTTTTCCCGGAGCGGCTCTACTATGGGCGGTGCCCTGCTGGTAGGGGTAAACAGGAAGGCCGGCGCGGATTTCACCTTCATCATGGCGCTGCCCATTATGGTAGCGGCCTGCCTATTCGAGCTGCTGAAGAATCTGTCCGGGCTGAGCCTGGGGGATTTGCAGGTCCTGGCCATTGGTTTTGTGGTGGCTTTTATTGTAGGCTATCTGTCCATTGTGTGGTTTATGAAATTTCTTCAGCGTTCCACATTGACAGCCTTCGGAATTTATCGTATTATATTGGCTGCGGTCACTGTCGCATACTTCTATTTCTAAGCTTGTGAAAAAACATTTCACTTTTTTTGAAAAAAGTGTTGACAAAATCCGCTGTGTTCTGTATAATTCATTTTGTTACGAACGCAAAGGCTGGCATAGCTCAAATGGTAGAGCAACTGACTTGTAATCAGTAGGTTGAGGGTTCAATTCCTTTTGCCAGCTCCACTAACTTCGTAACAGACAAATGTGGAGAGATTCCCGAGTGGTTAAAGGGAGCAGACTGTAAATCTGCCGCCTCTGGCTTCGAAGGTTCGAATCCTTCTCTCTCCACCAAATCGCGGGGTGGAGCAGTTGGTAGCTCGTCGGGCTCATAACCCGAAGGTCGTTGGTTCAAGTCCAGCCCCCGCAACCACATGCTGATGTAGCTCAGATGGCAGAGCGTATCCTTGGTAAGGATAAGGTCACCAGTTCGACTCTGGTCATCAGCTCCAATTATGGCGGCGTAGCTCAGTTGGCTAGAGCAGTCGGTTCATACCCGGCCTGTCCGCGGTTCAAATCCGTGCGCCGCTACCATTTTGTTCACTAAGCCCCGTAACAGGGGCTATTTTAAAATCACAAAAAAGTTGAGAAAGCGTTGGGAGGTATTCTAATGGCTAAAGAAAAATTCAACAGAACCAAACCCCATGTCAACATTGGTACCATTGGTCACGTTGACCATGGCAAGACTACGTTGACTGCGGCTATCACCAAGGTTTTGGCTGAACGTGGCGGCGCCCAATTCATGGACTACAACATGATCGATAAGGCTCCGGAAGAAAGAGAACGTGGTATTACCATTAATACCGCCCACGTTGAATACGAAACCGAAAAAAGACACTATGCACACGTTGACTGCCCGGGGCATGCTGACTATGTAAAGAACA